>Ga0316626_10000149_pt1 | contig 24057 bp, 42 predicted proteins | sample OWC_Aug_T1_C1_D5_FD_207656 | JGI IMG/M metagenome (GOLD analysis project Ga0316626, IMG submission 207656) | Wetland soil microbial communities from Old Woman Creek delta, Ohio, United States - OWC_Aug_T1_C1_D5_A | ecosystem: Environmental > Terrestrial > Soil > Wetlands | place: USA: Ohio...
TGAGCGGTGACGAAGAGTTCTCGCAGTCCGTATAGATTTTGGTAAGACCATACAGACACACGGTAGCTTCCTCGCCAACATTGGGGTCGTTCTGCAAGACGCCAAGAGTAGAAGCGTTGACTGTCAGGATACCGGTAACTTCACCGGCAACCGAGCCAGCCGCAACCATTGTGTACTGATAATTACGAAAGTCACAGCCGGACGTAAACGCTCTAGTGATTTGATATCCGTAAATAGCCATGGTTATGCCTCCCGCAGCGCCTTACGCATTGATCTCAAGTAGCTTTCAGCTGACTTACGGTCAAGCGCGAGTAGGGCCGCTTTCGGGTCTTCCGATTTCAGCGCGGCAGAAAGCGCGTCGTTCTCGATAGGTGCTGAGTTACCTTTCTCCAGGAACAGACCGGTATCGCGCATTGAATTGTCCAGTGCCTTGATGACGGCTGTGAACCATTCATAACGAGCAGAATCGGCCTTGGAGAGCCAGTACATGTGATCGGCTAGCTCACTAGGGCTAACAGGGAGATTGACATAGTCCTGGGCCTTCGCCAAGAACACCGCGCGCTCCTTGTCTTCCTGAGCCTTAGCCAGCGCCGACTTCACAACTTCCAGCTCCTGTACAAGAGCATCGTGATCAGCCTTGCTGACATACTCACCCTGCGGGGTCACCGGAAGGGTGGACTCAGACAGATTAGTGTCTTCCATTGGATGTTGCTCCTTCTTATTCTCCTCGCGAGCTTGACGAGCGAGGAGCTCCTTCTGTATTTCTGGCTCTACTGCTGTAGGGCCAGTCGCGTCCGAGACTTCAATAGACTCGGTAGGGTCTGAGTCAGTAGCTGACTCAGTAGTATCTGATCCCTTGACGGGATCAGTAGTATTATCAACCGCAGTGGTCTCAGCGGTTGCTACTTTCTCTTCTTCAACAGTAGGTTCGGGTACGGCTTCTGGGTTAGCCAGCGCAGCGTCTTCAGAATCAACAGCCTTTCTGATTATACCGATGAACTTACGCCACAAGTTATCACCTAGCAACTCTTTCTCGTCTTTATCCGCAGACTTCAAGAGGAAGAAATCTTCTCGGTTAGCACCACGGCTGACCAAGCCAAGAGTGTCAACCTCTACATCGGATAGTTCAAAGTGTTCTTCCATAGTCGGTTCAGTCATGTGTGTTTACCTCCATGCCGTTCACTGAACGTTTCCCATATATTACTAGCAGTATTAACGATGAACGGGAACCGCTCAGGGTTCCCGTCCTTTAGCTAGCAGAATAATCAAATTACTTATTCTGTAGTGATTGTAACACAATAAATGATAGTTGTCAAGTATTGTGCTCTTATTTGTGCAAAGTTATACTGATATACCGCATTTCTTTGCTTTTTAAGAATATATTAGCTGTTTATATCCGAATAGCATTGATATTGGGTAAGACATGAAAGACGGATAGCAGCCACAGACATACCACGATGATAACCACAACATTGATGATGGTCTTCATAGTTGGCTGCATTGGGATATAGCGGTTGATCAGGTATAGGATGACACCGACAACCACAAGCAGAATGATCAGTTGTAATAGGCCCATATAATAGCTCCGTTACAGTTATGGTTTCATTGCTGGATGTGTATCGCTCGTCTCGCGTGTGGCTCTAGTTGCTCGTATGCTACGAGATGTATTTACCGCAACGGGAACCGCTAGCACTGCCAAGACAACAGCGAATACCGCGTTAATGGCCGTCCAGATTTCCTGTGGAAATGTCGGCAGGAAGTAGAACAGCACCGACTGTACCAGCAGGAGCACTGCCGCCCAGAAGCGGGAATCATGTAGCAGGATGTTAATTGTATCCATTGATTAGTTCCTTTCTGTATTCTATTGGCGCATAGGTGCTGATGTACGGGACCAGTATCTATGCGCCAAGTTCAGTTATTCCTCAACAAGCTCATCGGCAGTAACCTTGACTAAGATTACGGATAGAGCCTTGTTGATTTGTGATAGTTCCGCTAGCAGCGCGGTCTGGATTGTGTTGTTATTGGTCAGAACCTGAGCTAGCTCAACGGGCACCTGGGTTTCCAGCGCACCTTGACTTACTGCGCCAGTTGTCGCGAGACCCGCCAGGGCTGCATCCATCGCTGCCTTAGTCGCGTTCTTGACTTCTTCAGCGATCTTAGCACCGATTGCACCCTGGGCAGTTGTATCAACCTCACCAGCCGCAATCAGTATATCCAGGGTAGCCGCATTGTTGGCAGCTCGATTAGCCACCAGTGCACCAGAGTCCGCCGTTCGCATAACCAGCGTGTGCTGATCTTCAACGAAACGAAGGTACTGCTGATTTACAGAATCCTGAAAGGTGCCATTCTGTACAGCCTTGTTATGGGATACTTCTCCCCATTCATCGACAAAACGCTTGATATTAGTTTCCCAAGCATCGTCGTACTTTTTTGACTTTTTCGCCATATTGTATACTCCTTCATTATGCCTAAGTATAGGCACATGCCGTACCAAGTGCCATTAGATTATAAAGCGCTAATTGGTTTGCGCTTAGCTTTGCCGCGGATCGAGTAGGCGTTGATGTTCTTGGCCTTGACATCATTCCATACGGTTTCATTGGGGAAGTATGTGACGACTACCCATGAACCCTTGGTCACCTGTCTGTCGTTGATAGCGAAGTCTACAGGCGCAATGTAAGATTCAACTACTACGGCATCCTCGTGTGATAGACCAAAGATTTGGTGCTGGATATCATAGGACTGCGACTTGATCATCCACTTATGCGACATCTTTTCGATCTCGTCGGCAGAGACCCAGTCACCCTGGGTGTCGGACCATGTAGATGGTTTAGCTGGGTAGGATACACCATAAGCTAGGCGCTTCTCGTCGTCCGACTTGATGATTTCGGCTGTAATCTCTACGTCCTCTCTCTGAGCGAGCTTGTCTAGCGAGGGGTCCTTATTAAGTGATGAGTCGATACCAGCCGCAGACATTAGGCGCGCCAGTTTACGCTTAGCAGATGCTTTGGACTCGGATGAGGATTGAACCTGGTTGAGACGGGCCGCGGCATTACGCAGCGCGCCTTTGTTGACCGGGCCACCGGGCCGCGAGCGTACGGGTAAGTGACACTTGGACTTGATCTTCTCAGAACCAGCTGGATTGTCATCTATCAGGCATACTGAACAGAATGCACCAGCATCAAGGCTGGATTCCGGCGTAGACCATGGGCTGTCGGTAAAGGATTCCTTGATGACAGTACCGTCATCCATCTTGATAGTAGCTTTCTCAGTAGGCTCTTCGGGCTCTGCTTCCTCTTTGGGCTCAGGTTCGGGTTCCTCTTCGGGTTCAGCTTCTTCTTGCTTGGCGCATTTCGCGCAACAGAGTAGAAGTTTATCAGCCGACAGCATAAGCTTATCGGTTTCTTCGCCACAGTTGTTACAATACATAGTACCTCCGTTAGCGGCTTGTTTCTTTACTTCACCAGTCGCCTTTTCTGGTTCCGAGCTTGACGAGGAACCAGTCGCTGCTTCTAGCCCCGTCTTCATGCTATGAGCCTTTAGCCACGCGCGCGCTTGTTCAGGTGTAAACTTGGAGGCGTCAAAGCGAATGGATTGCAGCTCAGTCTTGCCGTCGTCGCGGATACCAAAGATGGCATCAATACCGGGTCCAAATTTACCGTTCTGGCGACGGATGGCTTTATATTGACCAGGGTCGGTCTGGCGCGCAGCGTGCTCTGATGGGTAGGGTTTGGATATGTCGCCCAGGGTAGACTTACTGGGTAAGAAGTCAGAGATATCTTCAGCTGTCATGCGCGCGATGATACTGCGCAGCATCTCGGTAAGCTCCTCGTCGGTCATCTCAGACGCGGGCTTACCTGCGTTGGGGTTATAGGGGGTACTCCCCCTATGGACATCACTAGTTGTTGGCTGCATAGGCACACCTCTTTACACATGTATTATAGCACTATGCAGTTATATTGTCAATAGTTATCGTCTACTACGCGGTACTTTATCTATACGCGTTGTTTCTACACCACGCCGATAGCCATCATCGAAGCCAGCTTGGATTGCGTTAGAGAACCAGGTTATCATGGTGTTACGGTCAGTTGGGAAATCGGGGTGAGTAGAGAGGACTTGCAACCATTCGTCGGCCCATAGAATAGCGTTAGTACATTTGGTTAGTTCGGCATCAGTCATTAGTCTCTTCCTTTAATATAGGCCCTAGGCGTAATAGGTTTGCATCGCGCGACCAGTGCTGCGGCGCGCTACCATACTTGCGGCAGTAGATTGCAACCGCGTCGTCTAGATCATGATCTGTGCTAAACGAGAGATAGTTGGCGTCCTGGACTAAGTTTGTCTCCTGGTCCATCTAGTATATCACTGGCTCCAGCTTAGGTAGTTTACCTTGCTGGACGGCTGTCGGTAATTTATCCGCAAACATATTTAGCGCGCGTACATCCACCCAGTTTACCAACGTACCGGTAAGCCAGTTGATCATCTCTAGCTGTTCATCGGGATGATCGGCAGCGTAAGTGGTGAGAAAATTGTAAACAGAGCTACGGGATGAGGATTGCATAGGTGACTCCAGTATTAGAGCGCTGAATAATACTCGGCGGTCGAGCCCGCCTAGACTGACGAATTTATTAGATTATCGGCAGACTGTTCGTCTTTCTCTTCAGCTGTCAGTTGATGGATATCGATGCGTATAAAACTACCTACCATGTACACTGATATATGATAGGTATCAGTTGCATCATCGACGCGACGGTACTTACCGTCCAGTACATCACCGATAGCAGCAGATAGGAAATTCAGCATGCCAGCACGAGATTGCTCATTCATATAATATGTCCTTAGTAGGTAGAAACGACTACGCCGCCAGCATACTGTTTTGGGGGTATACTAGGAGGGCGTAGCCACCTGTGTAAACTCTACGACTACCCTTGCGGCTTACTATGTAATTTCAAGCCTGACAGATGTAGGGGATGATGCGTAGGGTTTACTGTATATAGTATAGCACAAGTAGGGTTAGTTTGTCAATAGGCTAGTTATACTTTCTATAGCGCAACCCGCGCTGAACCGTACTTAGTACTACAAAGGAGTAAAAATGCGTTTCAGTCGTAGAAATAGTCGTCCGGCAGCAGTTCTATCTTGTGTTTTTCATGTATTTCTGGGGCTATATCGGCTGTAAAAGCGTCCATGGCGGACTGTGAGACCAGTCCGCGCTCGACAAGAAAAGGAAGGCTATCGTAGATACTGTCTATCCAGTTAGTAGACGATAGCTTACCTGTACAGGTAACGCGAAAGACCTTATATTGAACAGTACGCTGTTCTAGTTCTTGACATAAGAGGTTGACCCTGTGGTTAGTATGCCAGATGATCTCATCTTTTGTACGTGGGTTGAAGGTATAGGTCTGGGATAGCACGGACCACACGGCTGCTTCCAGGGCGGCGCGGTCATCGGGCGAGACCCATATCTGACGGGTTGTAATAGAGATTTCTTCCGGGTCATGGATTTTCGTAATAGTGCGCTTGCCTAAGTTGCCGGAGGTAGCGTAATCGTCATGGGTGTTTTGTATAGATGACCAGTTGATATGATTGAGGATATCCGTAGTAACCAGTTGAGGGGCAAGCAAGATTTCGTCTAATGTACTCTCAATCGCAAAGATGTAGTCTGTATCATCGCGCTGGGGAATTCTAAGATAGTTACTGGCATGGATTGTACCGCTGTTGGATAGCTTGTGCAATAGTTGGGCCGCGGCAGCATGAGGCATGACAGACATAACGATGGGGTTGTTATGTAGAGCATTTTCGACACGCTCATGCAAGCGCTGGCCGCGGAACTCACCGCAGACTGGACACTCTTTGAGCTGGCAGCGATAGGATGCGAAGCGCGGCATACCGGTGAATGGATCAACGCGGATCATCGGCGTCCCACAGGCGTTCATACGCTCGGCGCGCTGCTCGGCAGTTTGACGCCGACATGAACGCGGCTTGGGGCTATGCGCGATCTGCGTACTGCCATTGGAGACGCTACGCGTCTCCGCTCGCGAAGCGAGGGGGAATAGCATGTCATCGCTTTCGTCAAGCGGAATGTATGCTTCAGTTGTGCTACCAGTATCGAACCTTTGTGTTATTAGATGAGACATAGTAGTTACCCTGTTGGTAATTCTGTAATAATTTGACGCAACTATATCATAGCACAAACAAGCCCAGTTGTCAAGTGTTTTTGCCTAGTCAATATTTATTCGGATTATTATGATAAATATGAGAGAAATTATACAAATTCTGTAGGCAAATTATGTATTGGGTTATGAGGGCAAAGCCCTCTCCGAACGAGCTCGTCGAGCAAGGAGTGCCCTCTTAAAAGCAAAGGCGGCGGTTAGATTATGGGGCTTACAGTCAGGATACCAACAGGATACCGCCGCCAGTGCTGAGGCAAGATATAGTCTACTATGACTATATATATTATAGCACAAGTTGTATACATTTGTCAATAGAACAAGTGTACTAATTTATAGAGGAAACTACCCCCTATAACCCCTAATATGCAAAAAAACGCTAAAAAATTGCGCTAATCGAGTAAATATGAGTCAGAGTGCATAAAATTGGCAACCAGAAAAAGCAAAGTGAAAGCAAGTGAAAGCAAGTGAAAGCAAGTGAAATGTAGAGTTGGGATGGTTGACATAACAAGAGTACAGGAAGCTGGATGCAGGGTAATAGCGCAAGGGAGTGGCCCCGAAGGTGCCCCAAAACTTGCATAATCCTTCTAGACTGGAAACTTCTATCGACCAAGCCGGTTGCAGCCCCGGGCGCTCGACGCGGCAGCGTGTGTCAGCAGCACATGCAGTAGGGAGCTGGCCATGCAGCGCACGTGGTCGATGGTAGTTGACAACTACACTATCATTGTCAATAGACACTGGCGATGGTCGCTGCCTCAGGTCGTCTGGCCATGCAGCGCACGTTGGCAGCAGCCGGTGCCAGGGGCTTGTGCGTTTGCAATTTGTATGCACTTGCATGAACGCGTTCACGTACACTCACAGCGCGCCCGCCTCAGCGCGCCGTTTCCAGATTTGACATCTATCATGACTTGTGATAGTGTTAGGTCTGGTAGTCCAGTCTAGCAGCAAGGGGAGGTCCACAATGAAAGGGGTTAGACGTTCTACGGTTGTCTCTCTCAAGAGACGAGCGCGCGACTATGGCACACGCCAAGCTATAGTCCTGTCACATGACGGTCCCCACATGACCGTCATAGATGTACCATTAGCAGACCGTCCTATCAGCATATTGGACGCTTGCGAAGTGGTTGCCGCGGGATGCGCGGTCATGGCACAATCCAACATAGCCCTAGCATGGGAGTGTGACCTATCTGGATACCTACCAGAGTCACATATGATTAGGTTGACCGCGCAAGGGGTTACAGTAGACGGTACACTTGTGCTAGGGTATCGGGCGCAAGTCTTACAGTCTAGGTCATGGTTCGAAGCTGATTTGTCGAACCTTTTGCGGCCACTTGATCAGTCGCTCCCCATGTACGATTGCGCGATCGCGGGTTGACAGGCATGGGATAATGGGGTTGTAGGAACGCGCGCGGAGCGTCCCGCGCTAGCACAATGAAAGGAAAGGGTAAAATGAAAGAGGTCAAGAGGTCTGAGGTCATGACGGCAGGGGTAGACGAGTCCGCCGTCATCGCGGCGTTTGTGGACGCACCCGAAGCGTCCGCAAGTATGGTATCCGAAAGTGCGCCAGTCGCGCCAGTCGCGCCCGTTGCGCCAGTGTTGGATACGCTCAACGTGAAAGACGACGTGCATGCCGCGTTTGGTAGCATGGCTGATTGGTTGGGCGGAGAAGTACGGGCGGCCATGCAAAAGTGGAATGCGCAGCATGACGCGGATACGGTCAGGGCCATTGTCAAGGAAGCATCAGGGGCAGCTGACCGCGCGTCAAAAGCCGCATACACATCCGCCGCGACGTTGGTTCCGTTGTACCACGATTGGACCAAATGGAAGGAAGGCGCGATCGCAGCTTTGACTGACGCGGAGCGCGAAGCGATTGGAGAAAAAGCGATCAAGCGTCTCTCCTTCTCCGGTTGGCTTGCGATCATCTACCGCGACCAGTCCGGTAACGTCATCTGGAAAGTGCGGGCGGTCGCAGACCCGGAACTCCGACAGGAAGTGGGCCGCTGGTCTGATCGTGCTATGAAGCAAGTCGTTCAGTGCTACTCGTGGGCTACATCCAAGTCGAATAACGGCCCCCACATGTCGGGCGGAGCGTTCTTGACCGCGATCAATGGGTGTCGTGGTTCGGTCAACCAGTATGAGACCCTCATGACGTGGTATCGGAAGGAGAAGGACAAATTTTCGACCACCCGGACGCCGGCGGAGGGGGATGCGGACGCCAACGAAACACAACCCGAAACGCAACCCGAACCATTCGACGTTGACCGGGAGTTAACCCGTGTGGACTGGAGCGAGGCGGAAGCGCTTTTGGGGTTGTATGTCGCTCAGCATGCGCGAGAAGTGCTCATCGCGTGGAAGGACAACCCTACCGGTGTAGAACCCAACTATGATGTGATGATCGCAGAGGCGGAAGCGACCTTCGCGGTGGAGCGCCCGTACTATATGACGCTGGTCAAAGCGATGCGCGCGGAGAAGTCGAAGGGTTAGACTTCTCCCAATCGCAGCAAAACCCCCACGCGGCACGATGCGCGTGGGGGTTTTGCGCGCCTACAACCAAACAAAACCAAACGAAAGCAAACGAAACCCCCGCCGGCCCCTTCGCATAGTAATACGCCCCTGGCCACCACTATATAGCGCTAACTGTCCAGCAAACTGTACCATAGCCAACTGTATGCGTATCCAACTGTTTGCCAACTGGCGCGTGAACGCGTTCACGCGCCGACAATTTTTGCGCGCCATAACCCATACAAGGGTAACTGTGCCAACGAACTGTTGAGTTAACATAGTCCATCAACCCTGGAGTTCACAGTAGCTATTGACAGCTATGGTATAATGATAGTGGAAATAGTTGTCTTTAGGGCATAGCACACTCACATGTCCGATCAACTGTTCGAGTCACACCACCAACTGAGCGCGCGAACGCGTTCGCGGAGGATTGATCATGTATATTCCTAGACAACACAACTGTGCAACTGATACGCCGCGCAAATTGGCGCGCATTAGGCTTCTCAGCGATTGCCCGCGTTGTAACGGGTTATTGACCGATTTACCGTATCGCGGTCCGTGGTCTAGCACGTTGTATTGCGCGAAGTGTAAGACTGAGTATGCACCGGCAGTTGCTGGAGTCCAGGAAGCCTGGGACGCATACTTGGCGCGCGGTTACTGGAAGGACATGAACGCGTTCGTGGAAGCGATGTTGCGCGGGTTTATTGCTTCATTCTAGGGAGGAGCCTATGGATATTAGATGGATACAACCGGAAGAAATTCTACGCGATGTAAGAACCGGCTTTGACGAACATCAATACTTGATTACCCGCGCGATGATAACTGAAGGATGCGAAAGAGTCGGCGCGGCAATCAAGCTACCGGATGGGATAATCCTACGAGAAAGTCGCGAAAATGGCCGACCGATCTTCTACCAGGTCAACTGAAAGGAAACTAAGATGTCTACCATTGTCCTGATCATCGTTCTATCATATATCGCTTACAAAGTTTCCAGGCAAGGCGAACCGCTAAACTGGGAATGAATGAACGCGTTCAGGAGGAATTCATGAAAGCCTACATTGTGAGCTGGAAATCAGGCAAGAAGTCGGGACAGTGGTTTGTGAAAGCCGCTGACATGATTGCCGCGCGCGGAGCATTTCTGCGACAATGGGTCGGAGTAAACCATTGCGACGTAGAGATCACGGCGGTTTGCGCGGCATAACGCTGTACATGGGAATAGTGCAAGAGTTGCCCGGATATGTGATTATCCGGCGCAACCAGTTGACTGTTAGCTAGTTTTACCAATCTACTTACTTATACAACAACACTATAACAGCTAACAGTCAACTGGTTGCGAACTGTTTAAGGAACTGATCTGCGATAAGTAAACCGAACACGTTCGCGGAGGTGTACCATGACAAGAACTGCACGAGCGCGCGGAATCAGTTGCCGTATCCGTGGCCATGAGTGCTACGCGATCGGCAACTGTCCGCGTTCCTATATATGCCTAACCTGTATGAGGATTTTCGGACAGCCAACTGTCCACGGTAATCCAGGCAGGGCATACATCTGGCCAGTAACCGAACTGACCTTGTCGCGTTTACTGCGCGCCAATCTAATTCATCGGGGGCCGGTGGGATTCCGGCATAATACTTCAGGTAACTGAAGTGAAAGTCGCGGCTAGCCGAACTGGTCTAATTATCCTATTTCCTATTATCCAGACAGTTCGGCTAGCGTAACTTGGTTCAATGCCAAGCGCGACAACTAGAGCGTTTCGCCGCTCTATCACGAGACAAGTCCATATGTCGGCGTCGTCTAGAGGTCTAGGACAGGTGGTTCTCAGCCATCCTACGTAGGTTCAAATCCTACCGCCGATACTGAACGCGTTCAGCACTACCAGTCTATTTAGCACGCTTCGGGAAGAAGCATTCCTGGCTGGTTGAACGCGCTCAAAACTGTCACCTTCGTCTAGAGGTTCGTGGGCTTTAACCCACGGAGTAGGACGCTCGGCTTCTCGGCTGAGAAACATCGGTTCGAATCCGATAGGTGATACCTGCGCGTTATAACGAACGCGTTCATTTCAGCAACTGAAAGGAGACATGATGTACCACGTAAACTATGCCATCAGAAAGACCGAGAACTTCAATCCGAAGGGGGGCTATGCCACGGAATCGAACAGAACTATTGCACTGCCCCATCTCACCGTAACCGTGGCCTGCGAGAGTTTGGACGAGGCCGACAAGCTGTCTGAGGTTCTCCAGATGACTATTCTGGACTTTCAGAAGAGAGAGGCAAGAGGATGAAACAGCAGCAGCAGTTCCCTATTCTGTGCTGGGCTGGACCTGGGTACTATTCCCAGATCACAGATGAACTGGGCGTCCAGCACTATGTTCCGGCCGCGCAATGGCCGGGACTTGCCACATTCTGGATGGCCAGCATCATCGCGTTTGTCTACATGGTCCGGCTGTAAACCGTAGCAACGAACGCGTTCAAAATCCACTAAAGGACACTTTCATGCATACCTTCCAGTAACTATCCCGCCCTACAACTGAATAATGCCCCCCTTCGGCAAGGGGGCTGGCCGCAATGTCCACCTTCGCGCGGTGCGGTCGTTAGCTTGAGACCAACGGACAATAGAAAGAGAGGAATCTCAACTATGAGGAAACCAAATGAAGAGCAAACTGCTAGTTTTCGCTGCCGTCCTTGCGTTGCTGCTGGCGGTAGCTATCCCGGTTGCCGCACACAGCGGCATCAAGTTGTACTTCGGAACTGATCAAGCCGCGGCTAACTTCGACAAGGTTGGCGGCGTTATCGACTGCTACTACGACGTTAAGGGTGGGCAGCTCTCTATGAACTGCTACTGCCCTGCGGGCACGGTATGTGAGTTGAACGTGGATGGGTCAGTGATCGCAACTGCAACCGTGAACGCGTTCGGCGCAGATGATGGCGGCGACAACGACGACGACGTTTCTGCACCAACATGTGTGCCACCATCATGTTGGCCCCCTTCAGGCTACGGTCCGTACTGGCCTAAGCCGTAGCAATTGCGTAGAGCTAGAGTAACTGTTTCTACCTCTCTTGCTAGTTACTCTAGCTCTACTCTTGCCCTGATCGGCAGCTCCAATGGGTTACAAAGGAGCTGTACTACTGAACGCGTTCAAGGAGACTATAACATGACTAGGGCACTGAGTTCGTATCCAGCGTCAGAACGGCCACGGATCGTTGCTCGACGGCTGAAGGCCCAGACTGGTGGTCTGGGATTTCTGGCAGCGGCTGACTATAAGGACAAGAAAATTCAGCCGTTGCCAGACGATGAGTACGGAGAACTGGAGAACACCATCGAGGAGGCGCGAGACCCGCAACACTGATAATAAATTGCTGCCGAGCAAAGAACTGTTGGGTATTATCCAATCCGAGTCGAGTCTCGGCGGCAGCAGTTGAGGTGAAACAAAATGAAAACCGTCTTGGTAGTAACCGCAGCTGGCTTAACACCAGCCATGTTCATCGGAGAGCAAGCCATAGCAGTAGTGCTATGGCTTATTTGCGTTCAACTGGCAGTGACAACTGTGCTTAGGTGGCTAGCTAGTTAAACGCGTTCAATAACTGAGAGGAGATCAGCATGAAGATCATATCCCGTATTTTGTTCCCGTTCATACTGGCTGGAGTTATCTTCAGCCAGTTTTCCGCGCCTGGGTTTGCACAAGGGAACATCCCGTATAACCCAGGTGATGCTCAAACTGTCTGGGTTGGACGCGAGGGTTCAAAAAACCTGGATCGCTCCGCGCTCAATCAGGTACATCAGCAGTACTTCTCTAACGGGGAGTACAAGGCTGGTTCAGGATTGCGACAAGATGCTAACGGTCGCTGGTATATTATCGCAGTAAAGGCAGCTTCTTCCCTGGGCGGTACGCTAACAACTGCTGGCGGTGTTGTTATGTCGCCAGCGTACAAGTCACAGAGGTACTGTAGATACAGGGGAGATTGTGTGAACTGATGTGAAGTAAAAAACTGCTGGCGTAGTTAGGCTAACGGGTGCGAATCCCACAGCAGTTTTTGGTAGTATAAATTAACACTCAGAAAGGAAACCGCAAATGAGATTCTTGGCTTGGAAGCGGGGAATTGCTGTTAGCTTCCCTAAATCCGCGCTCAGCATGAGCCTATTCGATGGACAGCTTGTATTTATGCATTTCCATCGACCAGTTATCCTTGAGATGCTTCCAGCGGTAGAAGCTCTACTTGGAATGGAAAAGATGTGGGAACAAACAGTATCGACAAGTGAACGCGTTCAATAATACTGAAAAGGAGACCCGAAATGTCATTCTCAAAAACGATGGCCGCGCGTCCCCCTGAGACAGACGGTCATCACGAGCCAAGACCACGGATCAGTGAGTTGCAGGCTGAAATAGAAATACATGAGGCTGAAAATCATACCGTGATCAGAATAGGGTCGCGGTGTGCTAGATGTATTGACTGCCAGTGTATGATGCGGCAGTCTTCCGAAGGTTTAGATGTTCGCGCGTCTTGAACGCGTTCGAGAAATAACATGAAAGAGATCACTGCCGAAATCAGATACAATGTATACTATGAGTATGACCTAGTATCTCATACGTATCGCGAAATTCCGCAAAACGAGATAGAGTCAATTAAGATCAACTGCGCAGTAGATAATATAGCAGTATCTCAAGCTGTACTAACATTTAGTGATGGCGCTCGTGGTAGATACTGCTATGTTTCGTGTGTATCTACCAAGAAGGAATTCCGTCGTCATGGTTACGCAAGTGCTGTAATGCGCTTTGCGGAACTTATCTGTCGTCAGCGTGGCGTAAAAGAGATACGTTTACGCGCTACCGAAGAAGGAAAACTCTTGTACAGAACCATCGGTTATGTTGCAGATGACCCAGTTGATGGTATGTCGAGAAAGCTTCGAGGACATTGAACGCGTTCAAGGAGGTACAACAAACAGAAAGGAATGCCAATAGATCATATTCCAGTAGAAGCTAGTATCATGAGAAGGTACAATCGGAAAAAGGCCAGCGATGAATGTGCAGTGTATTTCAAGTGTTCGTGCGGATCACTACTGATAGAGTCTGGTCCAATCCTACAGCACTTCAATGCAGTATTTGATGGTGCGTCAGAACTAGGTGCAGAGCTAAACAGACTAGCGCGCGACGCGCGTGAACGAGTAAGGGAACATGGGATTGCGGTTGCTCCGCGTTTCAGACCGTAAAAAAGAGGTGGGATATGCCTAAACGTACGTATCGACTCCCGGACTACTCAACTACACACGATGAAAACAAGTGGTACCGTGCGTGGAGTTCTATCTGGGAGCCTATCGAGAAAGCTCTGGGCGTCAAGTGCTATGGCTTTGATCCATATCCCGGGTTTAGCCTTATTGAAGATCAAAGCCAGTACTGGGACATTGTCCATGTCCCACTCTGGTTTGCTGAAAGAATGGTTGCTGCACTGGAGACTGGCAGATGCAAGACGTGCCAGTCATGGATATGTCGTAATGATGAAAGTCATGGCGAGTGTACGTCAGTGAAGTTCGTGAATCAGTCCGATATCAGACCCGCGCGTGACGATGAGCTTCAGTATGGAGAAGTTGACGGACATACTGGCGCGTGGTTTACAACCGGCCCAAGGTTCGGCTGTAGGCACTGGCAGAAACGGACAGAGTGAACGCGTTCAGGGCAAGGAGAAAACAGAATGGACTACTTACATGTAGATATTGCTGTTGGCTATGATGACAAGTCGCTCTTGCTGCTGGCATTAGGCAGCGATTACCAATTGAGTGACGCTATCGAAAGTAGCATAACCGAGGAGGATTTGCAGCAGTTGCACGCCGAGGCCATGTACGCTCTGGCAAAGAGGATCACGGACGAGTTCGAGTGGCCGTCGTACGAAGAAAAAGCTAAAGCCGCTCTAGACGCTTTAGAATGGATGAAAGATAACCCTAGCTGGCTACAGAAAGATTCAATAAGAAAGCTAGCAGAGATGTGGGCTGGTCCCAACGACCTAAAGACCATCAAGAAGCCCAAGAAGCGTTGCAGGAACTGCAAGTACTGGAGCCTGAAGGAAGGCGACAAGAACGGCCAGTGCATATGGTTCCACGTTGGGTTCTCGGACGGGTGCCGCGGATACCCGTTTACTGGTCCAAACTTCGGCTGTCGCGCGTTCAAGCAGTGTAAGGAGGAATAATGAAAACCGTAATAGTTAGTATTCCCGTACTAGTTGATGATGCAATTGGGATAGCCAAAACGTGTGATGACTACCTTATTTGTAGCATAAAACTAGCCGTTGGCAAGCTTGCTGCTGGTGAGCTGCGTGAACTTGCTATGCAGAAACTGGCCGATGAGATAGCTCGCTTCTATCAACCAGCTTCCGTAGAGCTACGCGCGGAAGTAGCCGCACAAGCTCGTCAGTGGTTGCATGATACGGATGATTGGCATAACTGCTACTCGTCTCGTTCGGCAGCTATGCTGTGGGGTGGACCTACTTGCGTGAAAAGCAATGAACGCGTTCAAGACAAGTGCTGCAAGAACTGCAAATACTATAGAAAGACAAAGCATGAGTACGACGAAGAATGGGGTTAGGGTAGTCCCCCTATAACCTATCCAAACTTCGGCTGTCGCGCGTTTGAGCGCAAGGAGGAATAATGGCAACTAAACCTTCTCTGTTCAATGAGTATGAGGCAGCATCAGCCCCGGGTATCATACTTTCCGGTGAGGTACGAGAAGCACTAGAACCTATCATTAGCGAGTGTGAAAGTATAGGGTATCCACTACATCAAGTATCTGAAGTCGTGCATGGCGAAGTCAGTTGTATAATCAGCGAGCATATCTTGCAGGCAGCTGTCAGCAAGATAAAAGAAAACACTAAGGAACATAAGGAGTGCTGTAAAAACTGTAGATACTGGGACCATGAAGAGGGCGACAAAAACGGCGCTTGCCGATGGTTCACAAATCGCCAGATGACTAGCCCAAACTTCGGTTGTCGCGCGTTCAATCCTAGCACTTCGATTGTCATCAAATAATTGAACGCGTTCAAGTATCCAAGATACAAGGAGAAGAAACTAAATGACTGAACAATATATGGAAATCAGATGGGACGCCGACTCACTGCAAGTAGCCAAGCTATCTATCGAGGAAATCAAGAAACTGCCAAAAGAACAAATCAACGATGCTGTAGCAGTGGAATTCCTGGAAGATGCAGCTTTCGGTGTCTCTCAATATATCTTGTCCGAGATGCCGGAAGAATACTATCACTTAGTATCCCATGAAAAACTGATAATTCATCCTGACGCGTGGATGAAATCAGGAACGTGGCGCAACTGCAATACACTAGAAGAAGTAATAGCTCTGTACTTGCGTGAGACTTGTGCGGAGGAAAAGCTAGCTGCCTACAATGTAACTCCGCGCTGTAGGCATTGCGGGCACGAGTTGTAGTAGTTGAACGCGTTCAAGTAGTACCCAGCGGAAATGGCAGCATGCAGGTTCAAGCCCTGCACCGCTGTATGGTAGTACAAAATAGCGCGAAAGGAGAACTGTAATGGATCGAAACGCGGAGCCATTCTATGCTGAAGTTGTCATTAGTGTTTCGTTTCCCAACGCCCTTACTGCGGCGAAGATGTCAAACAAGGACTTGCGCAAGGTGATCGCCAAAAGCATTAATCGTGACAATATCATCACAGTATGGAGTGAGGCTATTGAAGAAGTAGCTGAAAAAGTGCGATCCGTACTATATTATGATATGAAGAAGAAAATCAAGTGGACGCGTACTTTTCAGTTAGATGATGAGCTTGAAGCTGACGGCTGGTGGGAAGGATGCAATACTGTTGAGGAAATTGCCAAACTGTACTTGAGCCCAGAGCATCAAGCATTATCAAACAGTATGCTATCTCTTAATGAGAAATTCTATAAGGGAGAAGATTGCGATGAGTGATAATAACGATGAGAACAAAAAACTGAAAGATAACCTCAAAGTTATCGGCTGGCTGGTCATCGGTGGGTTCATTCTATTTGTCTTATGGGCACTAGCAACTGCATTACCGCCAGCCATGCCATGATCGCAACTGTTCTTGCCGCTAGCTGGCTAGTAGTCTGCTTATGGGGTCTAGTTAGCTGGTGGCGTTACGAATACATCAAGCGCAACTGGCGCAAGTAGGAGCTCTATGCAACGAAAGATAACTGAAAATGGCTGTGGCTAGACCACAGTCTACATATTCGAAACAACTGTAGGGATGCTTCTGAGTTCTATGCAAATAGGGTTCAGGGTCATCCCTTGTTCCATTTAACCAGCTATTATGAAACTACCTAAGTTAGCATGCAGCATGTTCGATCCATGCAAGCTGGTATTGTAGCAGCAGTACGGCTATAAGATTGTTCTCATTGAACGCGTTCAGATTAGGAGAGATAAAATATGAATACACCGTGGGAAGAGGGCGTACTATACTCTGTCCCGATGGCAAGAGAAGAAGAGATAGATAAAAGAGTAGTACGCGAGATAGTTTACCTACTAAGTGGTTGGTCAGAGGATGCGGCGCAATCAGTACAGAATCTCAACAGACTATGGGTGGCCGAGAAAGACTTGGCGTACTGCAACGCGTACGGCCACTTTCCGGTTTCAGGCACGTTTCCTAAACGTGTCGGTAAGGTTATGTTCAAATGTATCGGCAAGGGATACAGTCAACATGAGGTATGGAAAAAAGTGCTGGATGTCCTATCCCAAGCTAAGCCAGTATGTGTGCACTGTATTATGAGGTTTACACAAAGATTTGATTGGCGAGATGGTGATTATGGTGATGTTGGCTCATGTTACTGGTCATCCAATTACAACGCCCGTAACATGATGCAGCACGCAAGAAGTTGGGCGGTTTTGCTGTATAGCGGACAAGTTACTATCGGCAATCAGGTTGTTGAACATGATGGTAACAAGTATTACGGCCGCGCGCGCGCTTGGATTATCCCGGTTCCATGGCGTACGTATAAAGAAACAGGTGTAACAGATGGCTTTGTGCTGTTCAACGGCAAAGCCAGAGACATGAGTCTAAGCGAACCAACTACTGACATCGCTAAAATAGTTTCAACGCACTTTGGTCTTACATCGACCAAAACAAGGATGCTTAATCACGGATATAGGTGCGATACTCTGTACACAGATGGCTATGAAGTCGTCTTTACAGATGGCGAACCTACGTATGATATGTCTAGGGTTGATATCAATCTGCCACAGCATGCATACGATATGGTCAAGGAATACACCAGAAACTCATACTATTGAACGCGTTCATAAAAAGGAGATTATATGCAAACACCGTGGAAGTCTAAAATGCTATACCACGTCTTGTATGAGTCCACGGCGATCAATGACGAAACCCGAAAAGCAGTACAAGACGAATTGAGTAGATGGTCACGTGATGCCGATGAAGCAGCAAGGCATCTGTGCTATGAGTGGGTGTACAACGAATCTATATATGTAAATGGTAAAGTTATACACCCGTCAGGGACGTACCCTAAACGACTGGGTAAGATTATGGTTAATACGGTCGGCAAGGGGTACAGCGAGCATCCAAGCTGGCAAACGATTCTGAATATATTGGCTGCGAACAAGCCAGTGCAGAATGAGTGCCTACTTGGATTTACACAAGAGTTGAATTGGCACGACGGGGATTACGGTGATAGCGGTTCGTGCTATTGGGGCGAACATGCTCATGCTCGCGACATGCTAGAATACGCGGGATCATGGGCGGTACGTATATATCATCAGCACGCCAATGGACCGCGTCGAAGATTCCGCGATACTCCATATCATGGCCGCGCGCGCGCCTGGATTGTACCAATTCCGTGGCGCGTATATAAGGAGACGGGTGAGGCAGACGGCTTTGTACTGTTCAATGGTTACAGTACAGCGGACATGAGATTCCATGATCCAACGCGCAATATAGCTAACATTGTAGCTAATAGATTTGGTATAGAAGTAGTGCGTATGGATATACAAAACTCTTGTGATGGCAATGACATGATCTACTTAAACGGGTCTGGTTGGATGCTGACCGATAGTATTACGAAACCAGCTATTGCAAGGCTTCTCTCTTATAATGATTACAATGTGGACCTAGCAATACCGCGCTTCGCAACAGACATGCAATGTAAATACGACTATGACGACGATCATTATCATTGTTGTGATTGCAATAGGCATCTTTACGACGACGACGTGTTCTTTGAAGACGACGAGGCATATTGTGAAGCATGCTGGAGTTATCACTACTACAGCTGTTGCCACTGTGGATGCACAGTCAGCAAAGATAATGACGATACGTATGAATTTGATGGGCAATCCTACTGCTACGATTGCTGGAATGATAAGTTCTATGTATGCGATGATTGCGGTAGGGCAACTAGGAAAGAAGATTCGTACTACGTAGAACACAATGACGAAACACTGTGCCGTGAATGCTACGACGACAGCAATATCTAGGAGGAAATATGATGAATCCATGGTGGCGAGAGGGTGAAAGCAAAAAGATCATCCTCGATGATCAGATTTCACCGACTGGAATGGCAGCAATTGCCCGTATATTGAAGCGCAATGACGCGAATCGTCTCCTTGATAACAGCCAGCGTGTGAAGATTTCACCGCTGTGGGATACTACTGAGATGTTTGACAACGAAGAGCTTACCGGAACTATGGTAAAGCGATTATCAAAAGCGCATAAAATAGAACATGACTACTGGGGTTCTAAGTGCTCGTGGTGGCAAGGCGTCCTTGATGTTTTCAGCCGCGAGCGCATTGAGGGAGAATTCAGTCTTGAATTCACCCAGAGGCTATGCTGGTCACCGGGAGACTACGGCGACCATAATTCTTGTTTCTGGAATCAGAACAAAACTGCGCGCGATATGCTAGCTTATGCATCAGCATGGGCTGTTCTTATCAAGCGCGCTAATAAGGGCTATGGGCGCGCCTGGATCGTTTCCATAGGATGGAATAAAGAGGAATTCGATCCATTCGTAGTGTTCAACGGCTATGCTATGTCCGACGAGTATAATGATAGCCATACAAACGATCATACCCGTCTAATAGCGTCATTGATAGCTAGTGTGTATGAAGTCCAATCTATGGAAGTCCACTTGGTAAACCAGGGCTATACTGATGGTAAGTTATACATCAACGGTGGACGCGGGTTCCTAATCGGTAATTACGACGTTAGCAAGCTGACAATAGATGCAAGCTGTGATAGCTGGGGACAAAACAGAAGAAAGATCACGTATAGCGTGGACTTGCATATACGACAGGATGTTCCTAGGGTATGGTCTAACTACATAGGCGACTGCAAGATATGTGGGGCTGTACTGACAACTAACACGGCGCATAGAGTTCCTATAGCCGGAGAACGAAATGACTGGTGGGTATGTTATAAATGCTATGGCGATCTACTACACAAGTATACCACGTGTACACACTGTAATAGACTTATACCTACAGAACTACAACGCGCTATCGTAATAGATGATCACTGTAGATCAGTATTAGTGGTATGTAAACAGTGTGCAATCCCGGAAAAACGTCGCCATGGATGTAATATCTGTGATAGTTGCGGCATATATTTCGGAGGAATGATCGAGGTCGAAACCGACTATCGGTACTGTAATGACTGCGTAGAGAATTATGTACCACGCGGCCTATGCGTGCATTGCGGAAATGCACATGGCTCATACTACGAACTTAATTGTACCGTTACAACGCCTCTTATTGGCCGAAGAACATATATTGCGCCAATATGCAACAATTGCATTGATACCATCAAGACAACTAGATGGACCGGAGGCTGGGAAACGAGCTATATCTTGTATAGCTATAACCGGATAGTAAGGACTGGTAGATATGAAATAGTATCCAGTGATGAATGGGCACAAATGATGCTGCGTTTGCTGTCGAATATACGCGGTAGGCTTAGCGGCTGGCAGATTGTAAATGGCAAGCTCAAGTCACAGCGCGATATAGATAGAGATGAGAAACCAAAAGCCAAGCTGCATATGGAACAGGCGTGTAATGAGTATTATGAACAGATGGAGCCAATCCCGCACACTGAGTCACTACTAGAAAGGATCATAGGTTAATGGACGAGCAAACTATCAAAATAGACTATCGGAAAATGAAAGAGAGGATGTTCCAGAACCCTAATACGTTTGAGAACTTGGGTTTTGTGCGTATTGAGAAACGACCAGGACTTGCGTACTGGTTCAAGGACAATAACTCGAATGTGCTGGCGGTTGCCCATACCGACACGGTTCTCGGCTACAAGCACTTTGAACGCGTTCAATTCACTGACGCGCGCGGCAGACGCGAGCAAGCAGTGATGTGTACTGAAATGGATGATAGGCTAGGAATATATATCTTGCTGGATTTCTTGCCTATGCTGATCGGGCAAAACCAGTACGATATACTTCTTACAGACGGGGAAGAAACATGTAAGAGCACGGCTAAGGACTTTGAGCCACCCCGTCAGTACAATTGGATGTTTGAGCCCGATCGCGGCGGCAATGATGTTGTTATGTACCAATACGAAGAGCCGAAGTACAAGTCTATGTTGCAGTCAGCTGGCTTTCGTGTCGGCATAGGAAGTTATACCGATATCGCTGATATGTCATTCCTGGGTTGCGCCGGATACAACTTCGGCGTCGGCTACTACCAGGCCCACACAAAGATGTGCCATGTTCTGCTTGACGATATGGTAGACATGATGGTGCGCTTTGCGAAATCGTGGTGGCCAGTTAGGAAAGATGAGTTCATGAAGTCCACCGGCCAGAGTAGATTTAAGTATGCTTATGAGTACCCCGGCTGGAGTAATGATGCTGGTGGCTGGACTAAGATTGATGGCTGGACCAAGAAGGACGGCGCTCAAGTGTGGCATAGTTCCAGTACACCGTATGTACCTAAACAGGAACAAAACCAAGAAAAAAAGCCGCAAGCGTCAACGGAGACGCGAGAAACAACTAAGGCTGAATTTTGGGCAAAGCAAGAGAAGATAGCATCTAATCCCAACTTCTGCTGGATTTGCACCCAGAAGAAGTCTGGTATGAGGTACTATATCCTGGCCGGTAAAAACGGGAAGTCAGCTACACATCCCGTATGTAGTGAGTGTGCTAAGAAGCATGATATAGATAAGAGATGCGCTGAGGTTTTACAGCTACCAGCACCGGAGAAGCACCAGCCCGCTAAGACTGAAATGGAAAAATGCGATAGATGCGGGTTCATGACCGAGCACTGGAAGATCATTTCAGTATCAAAAGGAGGCACAACTGAGTTTGTATGCTCGGACTGTTTCCGTCACAAGAAAGAAAGGTCTGATAGCAAACAGGTTTATAATGTATGTGTTGGCTGTGATGAGATAATCAGAGAGAGTGAAACTAATTGGGCCGATGACCAAAGCCCACTATGCAAAGACTGTTACATGCAGTACGCGTTCAGCTCGCGCTCGAATTATAAAGCGCGCTGCGAAGGCTGTGAAGCCTTAGTACCCGTCGCTGAAATGGTTACTTATGGCGGATTGTGCTTCTGTATGGAGTGCGCCGAAGAAGCATCAAGCTCTACAAGTCGCACAGTCCTATGCTCGGTGTGTCGTGATGATGATGAAGTATCTAAAATGGTATTACAGCCAGATGGTACGTATCTATGCAATATCTGCAACTTTGTCAAGGGTAGTAATCAGTTGGTTAGTACAACAATGACACTGTTGTGTGAGTTGTGCGGAGAACCAAAGCAAGTTAATAAGGTGTATGACTACATAGATTCGGAAGATATAGTCTGGGCCGTGTGCGCACCGTGTAGCGAGAAATTGCTGAACGACGCAAGCCTTGAAAAGAAACTTGGTATGCGTCTTGTGCAGGAATCAGTTCTAGAGGAATGTGATAAACAACTAGTGGTATAGTATAGTTTAGTATCTGAAGTATCCGTATAGGTGGCTACGCCCCCTATTACCCCCAATACGGGGTAAGTTACCTATACGGTTTTTAGCTACTAAATTCATAGCTAAATGGTTGAACGCGTTCAAGTAGCGAAGGAGGTAATATGTGTGGATACTAATAGCAGTTGTTATTGTTGGGTACTTTATAAGTAAAGTTGTAATTGGCTTTCATCGCAATAACTTGCAAGCCCAGACCGCTGAACGACTGATTGGTTATCTAGCGCGGGATGCCAGCCAGATCAATTACTGGGTTGCTAAGATCATGAACGATGAAGAGCTGGCGACGGCCATGCTGAACGACAAGATGGTGCTGTCGTCACGTGGCTCAGCGATCGAGTTGATTGCTTTCCCTGTTGTTACGGCAAATGAGAGGACTGGCTTCATAGAGCAGGGTAATAAGGTCTATGAGATACGCGCTGAAGGGCAGGAGCTGCTGATCATCGAGCGTGGCGCGCGTGGTAGTGTGCGCGAGACTAGGTTGAATGTAAATGCCGTCTTACGCGTGCTAGCCGCCCAACATGTAATCAAAGAGAAAAGAAACGGCAAGAAAGTACGCGCGCCAAAGCAATAGAGGGGGTGACATATGACTCAGGTACGTGTAAATCGATCCGGTAAATGTATAGATGTTCATGTCGGAGACCTGGTTGTCAGCAAAGATAAAAACATGGTGGGCCAGATAACGAGCACCAGTTGGTCGATTGAAGTAAGATGGCCAGACGGATCGTATAATTTCTACTCTACCTGGAATGGGTACAAAGCAATAGATTTCGTTGTCGAAAGTAGAACATAGCAAAATGATAAAAGTACGAAGAAATCGAGCCAATGAATCTATTGAAATCAATAACGGGGACTTAGTCGTTCATAGAAAGAAGAATATAGTAGGCGAAATCGAATATCTCAATCTATGGTCGTTTGAGGTGGATTGGAGTAATGGAAGTCGCGACTACTATCCTACTTGGTGTGCGTATAAATACCTAATATATGTTACTGGAGGTAAAATAGATGACAGATGAATTGAACGATCAAATTGAACAGGCTGCACTAGCTGGATTAGAAGAACTGAGCATGCTTGAACAGCAGCGCGCGCAGATTACCGCGCCTTATGAACGCGCGATGGCTGATACACAGGCCGAGATGGATGCTACTACTGCTGCCGTGGACTATGCCATCGCGCAAGCTAAGAAAGGAGTTGCCGATAGTGTGCTAGCTCTACAGCATACCGTGACAGGTGAACGCGTTCAAGCAGTATATGTGTCAGGCAGAGCATCTTGGGATAATAAGGGGCTACATGGTTATGCCGTAGCGCGTCCCGAAGTTATGCAGTTTCTATCGTATGGCGCGCCGTCGGTGACATTTCGTATGGTCAAGGAGAAAGCCAAGCCGTTTGTCGGCGGAGAACAATGATTAGAGATATAGACATTGAAATCCGGTCATTAGCTTGGCCATTAG
>Ga0316626_10000152_pt1 | contig 23782 bp, 25 predicted proteins | sample OWC_Aug_T1_C1_D5_FD_207656 | JGI IMG/M metagenome (GOLD analysis project Ga0316626, IMG submission 207656) | Wetland soil microbial communities from Old Woman Creek delta, Ohio, United States - OWC_Aug_T1_C1_D5_A | ecosystem: Environmental > Terrestrial > Soil > Wetlands | place: USA: Ohio...
GTTGTCGGCAGAGGACTTCCCGCTGCTCGCGCCCGCATCACCGAGCCGCACGACGCTAATGCTCGACTGGAGTCCCAGCGAGTTCTCGCGGCTGCGCGCGCAGTACGCGTGGGACGACGCGCGCGATGCGGCGACCGACGAGCAGTTCTTCCTGCAGTACATCCATGCGCTGGGCGCCCATGGCGCCCACAAGTTCTAGGGGACACACCATGGCCAACATCCTCCGCGCACTTTGTCTCGTTGCGGCACTCGCAATCACCGTGCCCGCGCACGCGAACGTCAAGATCCTCGCCACCACGGCCGACTGGGGTGCGCTCGCGACCGAACTCGGCGGCGACAAGGTCGACGTCTACACGGCCACGAACGCGCTCCAGGACGTGCACCAGGTGGACGCGAAACCAAGCCTCGTGGCACGCGCACGCAACGCGAACCTCGTGGTCGCGAACGGAGCCGAGCTCGAGGTCGGCTGGCTGCCGGTGCTTCTGCAGGAATCGGGGAATCCGAAGATCCGGCCCGGCACCCCCGGCTACTTCGAGGCGGCAGCGCTCGTCCGCAAGCTCGACGTACCTTCAGCCGTGGACCGCTCGATGGGGGACATCCACCCCCAGGGGAATCCGCACGTGCAGCTCGACCCGCGCAACATCGCCATCGTCGCAAAGGCCCTGACCGGCCGACTCGCCACCGTGGATCCTGCGAACGAGGCCTACTACGCGGCACGCGGCGCGGATTTCCAGGCGCGCTGGCAGCAGGCGATGTCCCGCTGGGACGCGGAGGCTGCCCCCTTGAAAGGCCTGCCCATCGTGGTCATCCACAAGGACCAGAGCTACCTCTGCAACTGGCTGGGCCTGAAGCAGGTCGCTGCGATCGAGCCGAAGCCCGGCGTGCCGCCAAGCGCCGGCTACCTCGCAAGCCTCGTGGGCAGCCTGTCGGGGTCGCCGCCGCGCATGATCCTGCGCAATGCGTACAACGACCCCAAGGCGGCGAACTGGCTGTCGGAACGGGTGCACGCGCCGGTCGTCACGCTGCCGTTCTCGGTCGGCGGCGCACCGGGCGCAAAGGACCTGTTCGGCCTGTTCGACACGACGCTGGCCCAGCTGCTCGAGGCAGTCAAATGAGTGGCTTCGAAGTGGACGTGAGCATCCTGTGGCCCGCGTTGATCGCCGGCCTGCTGGTCGTCGTGTCGCACGTGCCACTCGGCCAGCAGGTGCTGAAGCGCGGCATCGTGTTCATCGACCTCGCCATCGCGCAGGTTGCGGCGCTCGGCGTGATTGCCGCAAATACGCTCGATCACGACCTCGCTGGCTGGGCGATCCAGGTCGCGGCGGTGGCTGCGGCGCTGCTGGGCGCCCTGCTCCTCACGTGGACCGAACGCAAGCGTCCCGAGGTCCAGGAAGCATTGATCGGCGTCCTGTTCGTGCTGGCGTCCACGGCGCAGATCCTGCTGCTTGCGAACAATCCGCATGGCGGCGAAGAGCTGAAGGACCTCCTGGCGGGACAGATCCTGTGGGTGTCGACCGGCCAGCTCGTGCGCGCCGCCGTGCTTTCTGCGCTGTTCGTCGCAGTCTGGTTCCGCTGGCGGGAGCGCCTCGGGCATGCCGGCTTCTACGTCGTCTTCGCCGTGATGGTCACGATGTCGGTGCAGCTCGTCGGCGTGTACCTCGTCTTCACGACGCTGATCGTGCCGGCACTCGCGACCTATCGCCATGCAGCAGGCCGCCAGCTGGGCCTCGGGTATGTCGTGGCGCTGCTGAGCTACGTGATCGGGCTCGGCGTGTCCGTCGTCACGGACCTCCCATCGAGTGCGGTGATCGTATGGAGCATGGCGGTGGTTGCCGTCGTCGTACACCTCACGGCTCGGCCGGGAACACGATGACGAGAATCACCGCAGTCGCCGGAAGTTCCTGCGGGCGGCAAACGACGTCACGCCATGAGCGGCCCGGCCCAGCGGACCCAGCCGCGTAGAAGTCAAACCACGCGCCGTTCCGTGACTTCGTCGCGTACTGACCGATCTGCGTGATTGCCGCCTGCCCCTGGGGCAGGTGGCGTCGCGTCAGCGTCCGACGTCAGGTGAAAGACCAATTTCACCGGCCCGATACTGATGACGTCACCGGACCTGAGAATCGCCGTCATCCGGCCCCTGCCGTTGACGAGGATGCCGTCCGTGCTGTTCAAGTCCTCGATCAGGTAGCGCCCATCCACGAGGTCGATGAGCGCGTGTCGCCGGCTGATCCCCTCCTCTGCGACGACGAGACCGTTGCCCTGGATTCCCCCGATGGTGAACGGGAAATCCGTGACATCGACACCTCCGATGAGACCCCGGACGAGTAGACCTGCAGCGACGCATGCCCGGCGCGTTGCGACTTGTCGGCTCTCGGGCCGGCCGCATGCTGCGCCCGCCCTCTCCCGCCATCCGACCAAGTCCAGCCACGTTCCTGCACGACCTGTGCGATCGTGCCTCGGTCAACCTTCCGTCGCGATTCCAGCTTGCAGGCGGTCAAGGCGGTATCGCAGATCGTATTGATCAGCCTGGGGACTCCCAGTGTGAGTCGATGAATCTCCCGGACCGAGGGTATGCCGCGGTCTCGGACTCGTCCATTGGCAGCAATCGCTGTCGGAGTCGCGTTCGCTGCCGCAACTGGGCGAGGCTCGGATCGTCCAGCCGGACGTCCCGTGACGGCTGGCCCGTGAGCACAATGGTGACGATTTGCCGGTCACGCGCTCCGATGCAGGACAACAGTCGCAGTTCCTCGAGTGCCGCCGGACTCAGGTGCTGAGCGTCGTCCACGATGATGACGATGTGCCTGCCGGCCCCGTGTTGCTCCAGGAAATGGGCCCGCAGCTCGTCGAGCAGCTTGACTCTCTTCGTGCCGTAATCCGCGATGCCAAATTCCGAAAGGAGGGACTGCAGCAACTCGACGTGATTGAGCGTCGTATGGACCAGTCTCGCCGTGACGTATTACGGGCCCAGCTGCGCCAGCGCCGCGTTAAGCGCCGTCGTTTTGCCAGTCCCGATCTCGCCGGTGATGACGACGAAGCTGTCGTGATCCATCAGGGCGAAACGCAGGTTGGCCACGGCACGCGCATGCTGCCCGGTCATATAGAGAAATCTCGGGTCCGGTGCCTGGTCGAAGGGTCGACACTTCAGGTTGAAAAAGGCCTCGTACATTCCCGTAGATTCCTCATTCGTCATCCGGACAGCGATGGCCCGAGGGCGGAGCGAGCCGTATTCATTATGGCACCACACCAGGTACGGTACTCCCATCTGAACCGATTGCGACACGACGAGACCACATCGTCCAAGCCGGGAGTTTCACATAAGACACAGTCGACCCCCGCGCGACCTGTCGGCAAATTGAACGCGTCGACTGTGATCGCGATCGTGTGCGGCTTCGCCCGGCCCCTGATATACATGCCTCTATTTCATCTGGCAGAGGCCATGGGAGCGCCGTGCGGATCGTTCGAGCAATCAGAATCGCGGTACTTGCTATGCTGGCCCTGCCGTCAGCGAATCTCGTTGCGAGCGAATCAGGCGCGGCTGACGGCCGCTTCCGCGTGCTATACGCCGAGCCGGTGGTCATCAATTGGCTGAGCTCGCATCCGTCCCACGCCAGCTTCGATGCCTATGGCCGTCGATTCGACCTCATTCTCGAATCGAATTCGAGGCTCATCGCCGGCCTCGACGCGGCCGATCGCGCGGCGACGGCGGGTGTGCGACTCCTGCGCGGGACCTTGCGGGGTGTCTCCGGTTCCTGGGTGCGGCTGGCCGTGGATGGCGACCGACAGTCCGGCATGGTCTGGGACGGCCGCGACCTGTATGTCATCGAGCCAGCGGCCGACGTCGCGCGCCGGGCCGTCAACCCGCTGGGCGTCAGCGGCAACAAGCCTGTCGTTTATCGACTGTCGGATACGCAGTCGGATTTCGACGCCGGCACCTGTACGACCGTGATGCCCGACCACCCGCCCCCGAAGTCATCGGGCCTCGACGAATACCGGGCACTTGTCGGAGCCCTGAAGCAGGCGGCCGCGGCTGGCAGTCTCGCGGGGCGCCTGCAGGTGTCAGCGCTCGCGGACTACGAGTATTTTCAGTTTGCATCGTCCGCCGAGTCGGCCCGCAACCGCATCGCCGCGATCTTCAATGACGTGGACGGCATCTATAGCGCCCAGGTGGGCATCCAGATCGAGCTGGCCGGCGGCATCACGGTCTTCCAGGATCCGGCCGACCCGTTCACGAAATCCGACGCGTCGGAACTGCTCGTCCAACTCGCCGACTACCGCCGCTCCCAATCGACGCTGCGCAGCACCGGCGTTACGCACCTGGTGACCGGCCGCGATCTCGCCGGCTCCACTGTCGGCATCGCCTACCTCGGGTCGCTTTGCGCGACACGCTTCGGGGCATCGCTCAGCCAGGGCACGACGGGCCTGACGCCGCTGATCGTCGCGCACGAGATCGGCCACAACTCTGGTGCCCCGCACGATGGCGAGGTCGCCGATCCCGGCAACCCAGCCAAGTCCTGCGAATCGACGCCGCGGACTTTCCTCATGGCACCGCAGATAAACGGCAGCGATCAATTCTCGCAGTGCAGCCTCACGCAGATGCAGACGGAAATCGAGTCGGCCGCCTGTCTGCTGCCAGTCGTCGAAAGCGCAGACGTGGCCGTGTCCACGAGCACAGGCTCGATCAGCGTGATCACCGGGGATGCCTTCGCGCTCGGCGCGAGCGTGACGAGTCGCGGCCCGGCCGATGCGGTGTCCGTTCAACTGACGTTCGCACTCCCAAGCGGCCTCACGGCCATCGATGGCGCAACGACAAATGGTGGATCCTGCGCCACACAAGCCGGGGGCATCGCCTGCACATGGCCGGCTCTCAGCGCCGGCGTTACGTCGGCCGTGTCGGTCAACCTGCGCACCGACGCGGCGGGCTCGTACACAGTTCCTGCTACGCTCGCTGCGGCGGCAGACGCGTCGAGCGGGAATGACACACTCAGCTTCCTGGTGACCGCCGAGGCGGCGAGTACGCCGACACTACCACCGCCGGCGCCGCCGACGCCGGCGCTCTCGGGGAGCAGTGGGGGTGGCGGTGGCGGAGGATCGGCCGGTCGCCTCGGGCTGTTAGCCCTTCTCCCGCTGCTTGCGGCAAGGCGGAATTACATGCGCAGGACGATCAGAAACGGCATTCCGTAAACGCGTTCAACGCACGGCCGAAGGACATTCGGGCGACCCGCCGCTGGCGCGCCGCGTCGAGTCGGCTACTTCCGAGACGGCAGGGCACTCCCCACATTGCTCACCGGATCCTCGGTGATTCTCTGGGTCTCGGCGAGCGGCGTCGCATTGCGGGTCGGATCCGGTTCCAACTTCACGACAGGCTGGTTGCCGGTCGGCGACTCGGATGCGGCCTCGCCACTGTCACGGATCAGATGAAAGACGATGCTCGCATGCCCGATGCTGATCACGTCGCCGGACTTCAGCGCGGCCGTTTCCCGACCACTGTAATTGACGAGGATGCCGTTGACGCTGTTCAGATCCTCGACGATGTACCTTCCATCGACGAAATCAATGAGTGCGTGCCGTCGGCTGACCGCCGTGTCCTCGATCACGAGGTCATTTCCGTGGCCTCGCCCGATGCTGAACGGCAGATCATTGATTTCGACCTCCTGGTGGAGAATCCCGGCGGCGTACACACTGAGCATGGCCGTCCCCCTAGCCTCGCGACCGGCTCCGGTCGGTCTTGTTCGCTGGTGGGCCGCGTGCCACTCGTCCGGTCACGCGGAACTCAGAATCTACCTTGCACGCCATCAGCGCGGTATCGCACAAGGTGTTGATCAGCCGTGAGATTCCCAAGGAGAGCCGATGAACCTCACGCATAACCTCGGGCTCGAAGAACACATCGGCGTTACCGCCGGCCACCCGCAGCCGGTGCCGGATGTACTCCGCCGTCTCGGCCTCCACCATGGGACGCCATCGCTGGCGTAGCCGGGTCCTCTGCCTCAGCTGGGCAGGCTCGGCACGTCCAGAACATCGTCCAGCAACGGCTGCCCGGTCAATACGATCGTCACGATCCGTCGATCGTGCGCATCGACGCTGGCCAGTCGTTCACGGTTCTTGCTGAACGTGGAGACGTCGAACGAAGGTTCCTCAAGGCCCATGCCCAGGAACCAGCGGAACAGAACATTGTAATCGAGCGTCTCGCAAAACAGCCGATCACTGCGCACCGAGTACGGCGCGATCGGCAGTCGTGCCTTCAGCAGACGCTCCGGCGGAATCGACGGACGACCAATCTGGCTGTAAATGCCATCGAGCACCGGGCGAAAAGTAGCTGAACATGTGCGCTTGAGGGTTCACATGACCACGCATCACTTTATCTCTCGCTCAATACACTCAACATCAGGTGTGACAAAATCGATCCCCAGGCGCCGACCTCTCCCGCGATGCCGCCGGGAGCGGCGAGCAACTCGCGAGCGTGCCCCTGTACCTCGTTCGCAACGAAGGGCAATTCGTGCTGCCCGAGGACGAGCTGTCGCTCCACAATAGAAAGGTCTGCGCCTGCGTGTTGACCGGCAACGACGCTCCCGCAGGCCAGGCCTGGCAGCGAATGCAAGGTGCGGCTCCTGTACGCTCCGAGGCGCGCCCACGCAACGCCAGGTGACAGGCACGGTTTCACTCACGCCGGCCACTGAGCCATCGTGCACCTCACGGCTCGGCCGGGAACTCGATGACGACCTTGAGGCCCGGCTCGTTGTCCATCAAGGACAGAGTTGCGCGATGCAGGCGCACGACAGCGGAGACCAGGCTCAGGCCCAATCCGATCCCGGGTGCGGTCGAGCTGTCGGCCAGGCGCACGAAACGCTGCAGCACCAGCTCGCGGTCCGCCGCAGGGATGCCGGGACCGGTGTCTGCGACCACCAGCTGGACCCGCTCCCCGGAACGACCGACTCGCAGCTCGATGGACCCTCCTGCCGGCGTGAACTTGAGAGCGTTATCCACCAGGTTGGCGACCGCGTGCGCCAGCAACTGCCGGCTGCCATGGATGACCGCCGGCCCCGCTCGCACGACCCGCAGCACGGTCTGGCGGTCCGTGGCCACCGGCTCGTAGAGCTCCGCTATTTCAGCCGCAAGGTCCCCCAGGTCGAGCGGCGCCAGTTCCGTGGCGCCCGCACCGCCTTGCGCCTGCGCGATCCAGAGCAGCGAGTCGAGCGTGCGGTGCACGAGTTCTGCGTCGCGCAGCGTTTCCTGCAGCGTCCGGCGCGCGGCCTCGGACTCGACGGACGCCAGGGCAGCCTCGATGCGGACGCGCATCCGGCTCAAGGGACTGCGCAGGTCGTGCGCCGTCGAGTCGATCACGAATCGCAGCGCGGCGGTCAGGTACTCGATGCGATCGAGCATCTCGTTGAGGTTGGCCGCGAGCGTATCGAACTCGTCACCCAGGCGCCCGCGCGGCAGCCGCCGGCTGAAATTTCCGTCGATGATCTCGCGGCCGGCGGCGGAGATCGCATGCACGCGACCAAGGACCCGCAGGTTCATCCAGTACCCGATCAGCGCGCCAAGCAGGATGACGAGCAGGACGGAAGCGAGCAGCGTCCAGCCGATCAGTTCCTTGAACGCCTCACGCTCGCGGATGTCGGTGCCGACCAGCAGGTGGTATCCGCCGGGAAGCGTGTAGAGGCCCGCACGCACGCCGTGTGGCTCGAAACCGGACGCACTGGCCACCGACACCTCGAACTCGATCCAGCGACCCGTCGACAGCTGCTTCTCGGGCCACACGGGCAGATTGCCGGCCAGCCGGGCCAGCGTCGGGTCCGCGAGCAGGTAGAGGTCCCCTTGACGGCCCGCCGTGCGGGCGCGTTCCTCGATCACCGACGCGAGCCCGTTCAGCCCGCGCTCGGAATACTGCTCTGCGAGGCCCTGCATCTCGGCCGCGATGACATCGTCGGTCTCCCGGTCGAGCGCACTTGCGACATAGGCGTAAAGCAGCCCCAGCAACAGGCTCGTCGCCAGCGAAAAGACGATCACGTAGACGAGCGACAGCCGCAGCACTGATGTCTGCAGCACCGGCGGCTTCGTAGTGCCGGACATCGTCACCGCTCCTCGCCGAGCAGGTACCCGGCCCCGCGCACGGTGTGGATCAACGGCCGATCGAACCCCTTGTCCACGGCCTGGCGCAGGCGGCTGACGTGGACGTCGATGACGTTCGTCTGCGGGTCGAAATGCAGGTCCCAGACGTTCTCCAGCAGCATCGTGCGCGTCACCACCTGGCCCGGGTGTCGCATGAGGTACTCGAGCAGGCGGAACTCCCGCGCCGTCAGCTCGACCGGCCGACCGGCGCGCGTCACCTTGCGGCCGACCAGGTCCATCTCGAGGTCGGCGACCGTCAGGCGCGTCGACGGTTCCGCGCGACTCACGCGTCGCAGCCGCACTTCGATCCGCGCCAGCAGCTCGGCGAATGCGAACGGCTTCGTCAAGTAATCGTCGCCGCCGGCGCGCAGTCCCTTCACGCGATCGTCCACCTGCGCGAGCGCACTCAGGATCAATATCGGCGTAGTGACGCCCTGGGCGCGCAGCGCCTGCACGACGGCGAGCCCGTCGAGGTGCGGCAGCATCCGGTCGGCGACGATCAGGTCGTAGCGGCCGGCCAGCGCGAGCGCGAGGCCTTCCGCGCCGTCGGCGGCCCGGTCCACGCTGTAGCCACTTTCGCTCAGGCCATTTGCAACGTACTCGGCCGCCTGGCGGTCGTCCTCGATCAACAGCAGCTTCATGCGCGGCATGATACCGCCGCACCGGGGACCGCACGGGCGAGGGGCCCGCGGGACCGGGCCGCATTACAGGGAATTAATGCTCGCGAAAGGTTCCTGCAAGGTGGCCAGGCGTAGCTTTCCATCTCGAGCAGGGAGCGTGGACCGCCGGCCCGAGGGCCGCCACCCCGCCCCCTGTGAGACAGATCGACCACCCACGCATATCGATCCACGCGATCGAGGAGACGAGACCATGAACCTCAAGACCACATTGATCGCCGTAGGCGCCACCCTTTCGCTCGCGGGGCTCGGCGTCGCCTCCGCAGCCACGAACGCCACGCCTGCGCACGCCACGGCCGCAACTTGCGACTCGCTCGTGAAGCAGGCCAACACGGCGACGGCAGCGCACGCGGCCGGGAAGAAGACGGAAGCCGCGAAGAAGCTGCGCGCCGAGGGCGAGAAGAACTGCAAGGACGGGCTCTACGACAAGGGCGCCAAGGAGCTGCGCCAGGCGATCACCGACATGGGCATGAAGCCGGTGAACTGATCGAGGGTTTTCCCGGCCCGCACTCGCGGCATCGAGGCGGCCGTTGCGCGACGCAACCGCCGCCTCGATGCAATTTCCGCCAGGATCGGTCGACTCAGCGGCGCACGATTTCAGGCAGGCCCCCGGCGATGAGGCGCGCGACGTCAAGCACGACCCGGGGCATTGCGAGCCCACCGGGCGTCGCGAGGTATTTCGGCGTCCAGACCGGGCGGAACTTCTGCTTGTAGTGGCGCAGCCCCTCGAAATTGTAGAAGTGCTCTCCGTAGGTGTAGACGAGCCCCGCCAGGCGATGCCATGCGGGGGCGAGCGGGCGCTGATCGAGTCCGGCCAACGGGGCCATGCCCAGGTTGAACCAGCGGTAGCCATGCTCCCGGCCCCACAGCATGAGTTCGATGAACAGGAAGTCCATCGCTCCCTTCGGAGCACCGCCGGAGAAGCGCATCAGGTCGATGGACAGTTCCTCGCAGTTCTCCGTCGCCAGCAGGTTGGCGAAGGCGACGACCCTGCCGTCCCGGCGCACGACCGCGATCGGCTGCTGCTCGAGGTAACGCTCCTCGAAGTAACCCACCGAGAAGCCTTTCTCGGCCGCGGACTTCCCTGCCAGCCACTCGTCGGACACTGCCCGCAATTCAGCAATCAATGCAGCGGACGCAGGCGCCGGTACGACCTCGAAGACGGCGCCCTCGCGCTGCCCGCGCCGCTGTGCCTGCCGCAGCTCGGCGCGAGCCGAGCCCTCGAGGCCGAACTCTGCGAGCGGCACGCGTGCCTCCTCGCCGAGCTTGAGCAGCGCGAGGCCGGCGTCCACGTAGATCGGCAGTGAGGCGGCCGGAACCTGATAGAAGACGCTCCAGCCGCCGTGCCGGTCGCACAGATCGCGGAAGGACCAGACCAGTTCGGCGATGCGATGCGGCGGTCCCACCGGATCGCCAAGTGCGATCCAGCTGCGGCCGCTGACCTGGTACATGACGAATGCGTCGCCCTCCGGGTGGAAGAGAAAGCGCTTGTCGCCCAACAGGGCGAGCAGGGCCTCGGAGGAGACGGCGTGCGCCAGTGCAGCGTGCACACGCTCCCCTGCCGTCTCGAGCGTCTCGCTTGCGGCCGGCGCGGTCGGCGACAGCAGGTTCAGTCCGACGAAGGCCGCGGCCAGCACCGCCACGGTGAACGTCGCCCGCAGCATCCGTGGCGCGTGGGCATCGAACGCAAACGTCCACCACAGGTCGTGCGAGTACTCGACGTGACGATGCGCGAGGAAACCGACCCACGCGACCGCAAGCACGAGGACCGCAATTGCGAGCGCCCAGCGCGGGTTGAGCCGCTGCTCGAGAATCCGCCCCCTGCGCCCGAATGCGCCGCGGCTCGCCCACAGCAGTCCGGCAACGCCGATCATGATCAGCGCCTCCTCGTAGTCGAAGCCCTTGAGCAGCGAGAATGCGGCGCCGGCGAGCGCGAAGAGGATCGCGAGCCACCATGCCTCGTGCACCCGCCGGAACAACGACCGACTGAGGATCACCAGGCCGAGCCCGGCGACACTGCCGAGCAGATGCGACGCTTCCAGGATGGTGAGGGGAACGACACGGCTGAGCCCGGCCATGCGCCCGGCGAGCGCCGGGGTTGCACTGGACAGGAGGAGAACGCCGCCCGCCAGAAACACCAGTGCTCCGATCGTCTGGGGCGCTGCGGCAACGACCCATCCGTGAGCCGTCGCGATGGCCCGGCCTACCCGGGCGCGATGCTCGCGGAGCTCGTATAACGCCAGCACCAGCGCCGCGAGCACCAGCGGCAGCACGTAGTAGACGATGCGGAAGGCCAGCAGTCGCCCGAGCAGTTCATCGGTCGGCACGTCGGGAAGAGCGACGATGACGACGGCCTCGATCACGCCGAGACCACCCGGGATGTTCGTGACGACCGCCGCAACGACAGCGAGCACGAAGACGGCCGCAAATGCCGGGTAGCTGATGACCGCGGAGTCCGGGAGCATGACGTAGAGCGCGGCCGCGGCGCAGCAAAGGTCCGCCGTGGCGACGGCAAGTTGTCTCGCGGTGAGCGACGCACGTGGCAGGGGCAGTGTCCAACCGCGAATCGTCAATGACCCGCGCCGCAGCCCGGACCACGCCCAGTAGCCCGCAACGACCGTCAGCAGGGCGACGCCGGCCATCTGCGCGAGATCGCTTCCGAGGTGCAGCACGAGACCGGCCTCCCTCGGCTCCGCGACCAACGCGAGCCCCGAGAGCGTGATCACGCCCAGGGCCGTGGTCGCCGCGCAGAAACCCGTGATCAACGCGATCGCCGGCGCAGGAATACCCGCCGGACCGTAGATGCGCAGACGCACCGCACCGCCGCTGAGTGCGGCGAGTCCGGTGTTGTGGCCGACCGCATACGACACGAAAGACGCGACGGCAGCCAGCCGGAATGGCACCGACTGGCCGGCATAGCGGCATCCGAGCACCTCGAACAAGATCAACGCAGCGTAGCTGCCTGCCGTGAACGCCATAGCGAGCAACACCGTGCTGGCCGGCAGTGCCTGCAGGTGTCGAACGACGTCATGCCAGGAGCGGTCGTCCAGTTCGCGGTGGATGACGAACAGCAGGCTGGCGAAAACCAGCAGCGACACGAGTGGTCCGACCCAGCGGACCCAGCCGTCGAATGGATGCCGTGCAGCCTGCGCCATTTGACGCCCATCATCCTCTCGACACTGGAGCGCGTACAAGAATCAGTCGGACAGCAGCTTGCCCTTCCTCAACGGCTCGCGGCCCGCGATGTTGGCGACGCGGGCGCCGGCCGTCGCCAGTCGCCGGCTCTCCCTCGCATAGAGCACGCCATCCACCGGGCTCGTGAGCAGGGTCACGAGACCGCTGAGCGGGTCCACGAGATCTGCGATGTGCTCGCCACGCCGGACGTCCGCTCCGAGCTCGCGTCGGAATACCAGCACACCGCCGTGCGGTGCGGTCACCGGCATCGCGCCCGCGAGCGGCGTCGGCTCACGCCTCAGGTCTGGCAGTGGTAACGTCACACGGTCCACGAAGCCGCGCCACGCGAGATACTCGATCAGCGCATCGGCGTCCGCGGCAGCGAGTTCGTGGCTTACATCGGTCTCGCCGCGCAACTCGACCGTGGCCGCGACACAGGCGGCCGGCAGCGCGATCGGCCGTCCCAGCTGCCGTGAGATCAGCGCGGCCAGACGCGGCCACACCGTGGAGCACGCTTCGTCGAACGAATCGTCGCCGGACTCCGCGGCCAGCAGGCACACCTCGGCGCCGAGCAGGCGAACCAGCGGCTCAACATCGGCCCACAGGGCTGGCGTCGTATAGACGTGCATCACGGCTTCGTTGTCGCTGTGCAGGTCCAGGACCACGTCGGCGTCGATGGCGAGGCCGAGCAATGTCCGGCGCAAACTCTGCAATTCGGTCGCCGCCGGCTGATCCACGCACGCCTGGCGCAATGCGCGGCGCACGAGCGCGACATTCGCGAGCTCTTCGTCGACCAGCTGGCGCTCGACCATCTCGCAGACTCGCGGCACGAGGTCCGCAAAGTGACGGTTGAAGTTCTCGCCGCTTGCGAGGTCGAAGCGGCCCTGGTGGCCGTGCAGGACGCGCTGCGAGAGCCCGATCGGGTTGGCGACGGGAACGAGCACGACCTCGCCGCGCAGCAGGCCACGCCGTTCGAGCCCGGCGAGTCGGCTGCGGAGGTGATGCGCCACCAGCAGGGCGGGCACTTCGTCCGCATGGAGCGACGCCTGGATCACGGCCTTTGAACCACCGGCGGCTGGCCCGAAGTGCAGGCTGTGCAGCTCGCGAGTCGTTCCGGGGGCGGGTGAAATGAGCGAATGTCGATTCAGGATCATGACGTCACCGCCGCGATATCCGCACGGGGGTCACGTCGAGGTAGACGCGGAAGCATGCGGCCGAGCCTCCCGCGATGGACAAGCCGACTCGATGGTTGCATGGCCGTGGACGTCATTGGCTGGCAATCATGCCATTGCCCGGTGCGCCGGTGGCTTTTACAGCTGCGTGCCCCTAGGCCATGATCCCGGCCATGGCGCAAGACGAAGGGATCGCCGAGTTCACGCTGAAGGCCGTCGCCGTCGGCGTCGTACTGGGCATCGTCTTCGGCGCCGCGAACGCCTACCTGGGCCTTCGTGTCGGCATGACCGTCTCCGCGTCGATCCCGGCGGCCGTGATGACGGTGGCGGCGTTCACGCTCTTCCGCACGCGCGGCACGATCCTCGAGGCCAACCTCTCCCAGACCGTCGCATCGGCCTCGACGTCGCTTGCGACAGGCACGATCTTCACGATCCCTGCGCTCTTCCTGTGGGGAGTCGTGCCGCCGTACCTCCAGGTGGTCGCGCTCGCCTTTCTCGGCGGCGTGCTCGGGCTCACTGCGATGATCCCGTTGCGACGACTGCTGATCGTCAATGCGCACGACGAACTGCCGTACCCGGAGGGCACTGCCTGCGCCGAGGTACTCCGGGCCACCACCAGCGAATCATCGGGTGCTGCGAGTGGCAGCGCGTGGATCTTCCGCGGCATGGCCGTCGGCGCCGCGGTGAAGATACTGATCTCCCTCGCATACCTGATCCCGGGCGAACTGCGTGCAGCCTTGCCCGTATTGCCCAAGGCGGAGCTCGCGCTCGAGGTTGCGCCCGCGCTCCTCGGGGTCGGCTACATCCTCGGCTACCGGCAGTCGGCGGTCTGCGTCGCCGGCGCCCTCATCTCCGCGGTCACGATCACGCCGCTCATTGCGTGGCTCGGCGCGAGCATGACGACGCCGCTTTTCCCGGAAACCGTGCGCCTCGTCTCGGAGATGGACGCGGGCGACATCTGGGCGCGCTACGTGCGTTACATCGGTGCGGGCGCCGTCGCGACCGCTGGAGTCCTCACGGTACTGCGCGGATTGCCGACGATGGCAGGCGCGTTCATGGCAGTGGCACGCGGACTGCGGCGCGACGCCATCACGACGGAGGGCCCCGTCGAGCGCACCGATCGCGACATGCCGGCCGGTTTCGTGCTCGGCGGGATCGCCCTGGTGGTAGCGGTGGCGGGCCTCGTGCCCGGTGTCTTCGCAGGCGACATGAGCGCCCCGCAGCGCGCCGTGCTCGCAGCAGGGGTCGGCTTCTTCGGCGTGCTTTTCGTCACCGTCGCGGCCCGCATCGTCGGCATCGTCGGGGTCTCGTCGCAGCCGACTTCGGGCATCACGCTGGTCACGCTGCTCGGCACCGCCTCGATCTTCGCTGCCGCGGGCTGGATCGACCCCGGCGCCCGCGCCGGCGTGCTCACCGTCGGCACGATCGTCGCGGTCGCGGCCAGCAAGGCCGGCGACATCTCGCAGGACCTGAAGACTGGCTGGCTGGTGGGCGCCACGCCCGCGCGGCAGCAACTTGGCCAGTTGATCGGAGCCGCGTTCGCCTGCTGGGCGGTGGCCGCGACGGTGATGCTGCTCGGCACCGCTTACGAATTCGGTTCGCGCGAGATTCCCGCGCCGCAGGCTACCCTCATGAAGACGATCATCGAGGGCGTGCTGGCCGGCGCCCTCCCGTGGGACCTCGTGCTCACGGGCGCGGGGCTCTCGATCGGTGCCATGCTCTGCGGCGTTTCGGGTCTCGCGTTTGCGATCGGCGTATACCTGCCGCTTGCAACCATGGCGCCGCTCTATGTCGGGGGCTGCATGCGCGCACTGGCTGAACGGAATCGCGGGCCGCGCGCTGAAGGTGCCAGCGATCCAGGCATCCTCGCGGCGTCAGGCCTCGTGGCGGGAGAAGGCCTTGCGGGCGTGGTCGTTGCGGGTCTCGTGGCCGCCGGCGTCGCACCGAAGGCGATGGACCCGAGAATCGGCGGGCTCGCCGGGGAGGCCCTGGCGCTCGTGGTCGCCATCGCGGTCTGCGCCTTCCTGGTTCGCGGCGGACGGGCCCGTCGAGCCGCACGCTGATGAGCCCCCTAGGCCGCGCGCTCATTGCCGTTGGGATCCTCGCGCTACCGCTGGCGACGAGTTCGGCAGGCGGGATCGTCCACCAGCGGATCGCGTTCGCCGGGGTCGATCGATCGTTCGACCTGTTCGTGCCCGACGGGCTTGCACCCGGCGTGCCCGCGCCGCTCCTGCTGCTCCTGCACGGTTCGCATCAGACCGGGCGGGCGCTGCTCGACCACTGGACGGACCTTGCGCAGCGCGAGGGCGTGGTCCTGGTCGCCCCGGATTCCGCGGATCCGGTTGGCTGGCAGATGAAGGCGGACGGCCCCTCCTTCATCCGCGCCGTCATCGATGACGTCGCGCGCGATCGTGCCGTGGACTGCCGGCGACGCTACCTGTTCGGTATCTCCGGCGGGGCCGTGTACTCCCTCACGCTGGCGGTGCTCGAGTCGGAGTATTTCGCCGCAACCGCCGTCTTCGCCGGTGCGTGGCGCGACGACAGCTTCTACGAACTCCTGCCCCACGCGCGACGACCGATCCCGATCGCGATGTTCGTCGGCACCCGGGATCCGTTCTTCCCGATGAACACGGTGCGCAGGACCGCGGCTGCCTTCGATGCGGCAGGACATCCGGTTCAGCTGCGCCTGCTCAAGGGCCGTGGCCACGCCTACAGGCCGGTTGCCGACGAGGTCAATGCGGAGGCGTGGAGCTTCCTGCGCCCGGTCCAGCTGGAGTCGATGGGCCAGGATTGCGCTGGCTCGATGGATCGCCGCGGTACGTCTCCCGCCCCCCCATCACCGTGAGCAGCACTCGCGTCTCGAGCAGCTCGGCCGCCGGAATGGACAGGATGTCGCGCGACAGCACGACGAAGTCCGCGACCTTGCCCGCGGCAATCGTGCCCTTCACGGATTCGTCGAAGCTGGCGTAAGCCGCGTCGCGCGTGTAGTGCGCAAGTGCCGACTCGACGCCGATGCGGTTCGCTGGATACCAGCCATCCTCCGGCGTCCCATCGCGGGTCTGCCGTGTCACGGCTGCATGGATCCCGAGGAGCGGGTCCATCGGATAGACGGGGTAGTCGCTGCCGAACGCCTGCACCGCGCCTGCATCGTCGAAGAGTCTGAACGCGTTCGAGCGTGCTGCGCGCTCCGGTCCGAGCAATGGCGCGTAGTTCTGCAGTGTGCTGGCATCCGGCGTCGCGAAAATCGCCTGCGTGGACGCGATCACGCCCAGCGCGCGGAACCTCGCCAAGTCGGCTGTGGCCGGCACTTCGATGTGCTCCACCCGATGCCGCCGGTCACGCGCCGGGCTGTCCGTCGACGCATGTTCGTAGGCGTCGAGTGCCATGCGGATGGCCCCGTCGCCAATGGCGTGCAGCTGCACCTGTATCCCCGCGCGATCGTAGGAGGCAACCGTCCGATTCAGGTCCTCCTGCGTCCACATTGCAAGCCCGGTGCCGCCGCCGACGTACGGCTCGAGCATCGCCGCGGTCTTTGCATCGACGGTGCCATCGAGCATGCCCTTGGCGAAGCCGTACGTGAACAGCCCACCGCGGGTCGAATCGATCAGGGACACGTATCGCGCGAGCTGCTCCGCCGTCACGTCCTTCTCGAAGGGTACGGCTGCCCGATAGCGCACCCGCAGCTTGCCTTCGGCCATGGCCCGCACGACGGCGGCATGTTCGTTCTCGGTGAGTCCTCCCTCGGTGGCGTCCTGCACGGAAGTCAGCCCGAACGAGGCAGCCGCGGCGACCTCGTCCACGAGCAGCGCGTAAGTATCGTCTGCCGTGAGCGCCGGCAGCAGGCCCTTCACGAGCGCAGATGCGCCTTCCTTCAGCAGCCCGGTGGGCTCGCCGTTCGCGTCACGTTCGATGCGGCCGTCCTCGGGGTCCGGCGTGTCGCGTGTCACGCCGGCGAGCGCCAATGCGCGTGAATTCGCCAGCGACTGGTGTCCGTCGCGATCACGGATGAAGACCGGGCGGTCCGGAAAGACCTCGTCGAGGTAGCGGCGGTGAGCCGCATTGCCGGGAAAGTCGACCGGCGTCCAGCCGCGCCCCGTGACCCAGGAGCCCGCGGGCAGCGTGGCGGCGTAATCGCGCAGCCGCCGCTGGATCACGGCGACGGACCCGGCATTGTCGAGCCGCGCATCGCGGCGCGCGGGCAGGTGCCAGTGCGCATCGTTGAAGCCCGGCACGACGCGATGGCCGCCCAGATCGGTCACGACGGTCGCCGGGCCGGCGAGCCCACGCACCTCGGTGTTGGAACCAACGGTGACGAACCAGTCGCCGCGGACAGCAAAGGCCTCCGCTGCGGGCCGGGCCGGATCGCCTGTCCAGACGAGTGCATTGAAGAACACCTTATCCGGCGGCTCGCCGCCTTGCGCCGCGAGCGACACGAAAACGCAGGCGAGAAACACGAGGCGAGCGGCGCGGGTCATTGCTAGAGCTTGCGGGTGTTCAGCAGGAGACTGGTCTCGGTGCTCGCGATCCCCTCGAGCAGGCGGATCCGGCTCAGGACGCCGTCAAACGCTTCCAGGGTATCGGCGCGCAATTCGGCCACGATATCCCAGCGACCGTTCGTCGTATGCAGGGCCTCGACGGCCGGATCGCCGGCCAGCGCCCTCAGCACGACCTCGCTGCGGTTGCCTTCAACCGCGACCGTCATCAGCGCCCGGATGTGATGACGTTCGGCCTGCGGTTTGAGGCGCACCGTGTAACCGACGATGGTCCCATCGCCCTCGAGCTTGTGCATGCGATTCTGCACCGTGCCTCGCGAGACCTTGAGCGCCTTCGCGAGGGAGGCCACGGGCCGGCGCGCGTCCGCCCGCAGCAGTGAGATCAGTTGCCGGTCTATGTCGTCCATCTCGACCCCCCTGACTGGCGTTCTGGCAGATTATTCTGCCAGATCGATCAAGCATGCCACCATTTCTGGCGGTTTCCTGTCTATTCACTGGCGCGCGGGTCCTCGATCATCCGGAAACACGTGACTTGGCCACAGGCCGGTCCGATGGCGGGGAGAGTGGTCATGGTCGATTACATCGGCATTTCCGACATTCAGGAACTCATAGCGGAAGCGGGCACCGCCGCCTTCATCGACGGCATCGCCGCCGAGATCGAGGCCGACTACAGGCGCTGGGACGAGTTCGAGAAATCGGCTCGCCTGGCGAGCCACTCCGCCGTCGGTGTCATCGAATTGATGCCGACCAGCGACGGGCGCCAGTACTCGTTCAAGTACGTGAATGGACACCCGAAAAACACGGCGGCCGGCCTCCTGACCGTCACCGCCTTCGGCGTACTGGCCGACGTCGACACCGGATACCCGCTGTTGCTGTCGGAAATGACGATTACCACCGCGCTGCGCACGGCGGCCATGTCGGTGGTGGCCGCACGATGGATGGCCCGGCCGGAGAGCCGCGTCATGGCGCTGATCGGCAACGGCTCGCAGAGCGAGTTCCAGGCCATCGGCTTTCACCACCTGCTGGGCATCCGCGAGCTGCGTCTCTACGACGTGGACCCGCTGGCCACGGATAAGCTCGAGCGAAACCTGCGCGGCACGCCTGGCCTGGACCTGCGCATCGTGCGCGCGACGTCGATTGCGGACGCGGTACGGGGCGCCGACATCATCACGACCGTCACCGCGGACAAGCGCAATGCGGTGATCCTGACGCCGTCGATGATCGAACCGGGCATGCACTTGAATGCCCTGGGCGGCGATTGCCCGGGAAAGACCGAACTGCACGCAGACGTGCTCACGCGCCCGGACGCGCGCGTGGTCGTCGAGTACGAGCCGCAATCCCGCATCGAAGGTGAGATCCAGCAGCTGTCACCGGACTTCCCCGTGACCGAGATCGCGCGCGTGCTGCGCGGCGAGGCGACCGGCCGCGCCTGCGCCAGCGAAGTGACCATCTTTGATTCGGTGGGCTTCGCGCTCGAGGATTATTCGGCGCTGCGATTCCTGCACCGCCGGCTGCAGGAACGTCGCACGAGCGCACGCCAGATCGACCTCGTTCCGGAACTCGGCGACCCGAAGGATCTCTATGGCCTGCTCGCCGCAGGCCAGGCGACGAAGTACCTGCGTCGCGTGGTGTAAACGTGGCGCTGCCCGTGTCCATCATCGGCGCGCCGACCGACGTCGGGGCCAGCACTCGGGGCGCATCGATGGGCCCCGAGGCGTTGCGCGTGGCCGAATTGCAGCCGACGCTGGAGCAACTTGGCGTCGAAGTGATCGACCGGGGAAACCTCACCGGCCCAGGCAACCCGCAGCTCCCACCCGTCGACGGCTACCGTCATCTTGCGGAGGTCGTGGCCTGGAACCAGGCGGTGCACGATGCCACGCTCGCCGAGTTGCGACTCGCCCGACTGCCCGTGTTGCTCGGCGGGGACCACAGCCTCGCGATCGGCTCGATCAGCGCCGTCGCGCGCCATTGCCGCGAGACGGGCCGGAAGCTGCGCGTGTTGTGGTTCGACGCGCATGCCGACTTCAACACGAGTGCACTGACGCCGAGCGGCAACCTGCACGGCATGCCGGTCGCCTGCCTCTGCGGGTTCGGCCCGCACGACCTGGTGCACATGGCCGGCGACGTTCCCGCGATGGACCCGGCGTGGGTGCGGCAGGTCGGCATCCGCAGCGTCGACGCCGGCGAGAAGCGCTTCGCGCACGAACAGGACCTCGAGGTCTTCGACATGCGCTACATCGACGAGATGGGCATGCGCCAGACGATGGAACTCGCGCTCGCGTCGGTCGACGACCGAACCCACCTCCACGTGAGCTTCGACGTGGACTTCCTGGACCCGGAGATTGCCCCCGGGGTCGGGACCACGGTTCCCGGCGGACCGAACTACCGCGAGGCGCAGCTGTGCATGGAGATGATCGCCGATACCGGCCGGCTCGCCTCGCTGGACGTCATGGAACTCAACCCGGCGCTGGACGTGCGCAACAAGACCGCTGAACTGGCGGTGGACCTGATCGAATCCCTGTTCGGCAAGAGCACGCTGATGCGGCTCTGAACGGTTGCGTCGGGAGCAACCGGGCGCCGTGTGCGCACCGTTGCGGCCGTATTCGCGCGGGCGCACTATCCCGGCGACCGCCGCCACCACTCGCATTCATGAGCACGAGCGCGTCCGACATCGAGGAAGCCCCCGCGCATCTCGCTCCGGAGCAGGCGCGCGCGTATCTCGACGCGCGCATTCAAGGCCTCTGCCACGAGGGTGCGCTCGAGGTCGCCCTCGGCTTCCACAGCCGGTCGGTGGCGCCTTTGCTGGCGCCAGTTGCCGACGACGGGGATGCGCCTCCCCGCCAATTGAACCAGGCCTGGCTGCAGCACGGCGTCGACGTGCTACTGCGACGGGATACGGAACTCGCGGCAGTCGTCGACCGCATCGGCGCACCGCCGCTTTGGGCCCGTCAGCCGGGCTTCCCGACGCTCGTGCGCATCGTCCTCGAGCAGCAGGTGTCGTTGTCGGCGGCCCGGACGATGTACCAGCGACTCCGCGGCCACGTGGGAACAGTCACGCCGGAGACGATCAGCGGCTGCGGCGTGGATGGCCTGCGCCGCCTGGGGTTCACGCGCCAGAAGGCCGCCTACTGTCACGGACTGGCCGAGAGCCTTCGCGCCGGACACGTGGACCTGCGGGCGATTGCCCGCGCCCCCGATGACGCGGGGCGCCGCGCGTTGCTGCGGGTACGCGGACTCGGCCCGTGGAGTGTCGACATCTATTTCCTGATGGCCTTGCGCCGGCCGGATGTCTGGCCACAGGGTGATCTCGCACTCGCCGTCGGGTTGCGTGAAGTAAAGCGACTGCCGCAACTGCCATCGCGTGATGAGCAGCGTGCCCTGGCCGAACGCTGGGCTCCCTGGCGATCGGTTGCGGCTCGAATCCTGTGGGCGCACTATCTCGCGGCCCGTGGCCAGTACTCGCCATCACGCTGATCCATGTCCACGCACGGCTTCGCGCTTTTCGACACGTCCATCGGCCGCTGCGGCATCGTGTGGGGCACGGGTGGCATCGCGGGCGTTCAGCTCCCTGAGCCGCGTGTCGCCGCGACGCGCGCCCGGGTACTCAAGCGATTTCCTGGAGCCGTACCGCAGTCGCCGCCACCCGACGTCCGACGCGCCATGGATGGCATCGTCACGTTGCTGCGCGGCGAGACGAGCGACCTTTCCACGGTGAAACTCGACATGCTGGGGCTTCCCGACTTCGACCGCAGCGTGTACGAAGTGGCGCGCACGATCGCGCAGGCATCGACGCTCACGTACGGCGAGGTCGCGGCTCGGATCGGCGCGCCTGGTTCTGCACGGGCCGTCGGACAAGCGCTGGGGCGCAATCCATTCCCGATCATCGTGCCGTGTCACCGCGTGCTCGCGGCGGGCGGCAGGACCGGCGGCTTTTCGGCGAGCGGTGGCGCCGAGACGAAGCTGCGCCTGCTCGCAATCGAGGGCGCGTGTCCAAACGGCACCCTGCCGTTGCCGTTCGGATGACCGAATGAGGATCGACGGGAAGATCGCGGACGAGGCATCGCGCATGGAGACGCTGGAGATCAAGGTCTCGCACCTTGAGCGCGCGATCCAGGAGTTGAGCGATGTCGTGTACCGGCAGCAGCAGGCGCTGGACGGTGCACTGGAAATGAACCGGCGCCTGAGCGAGCAACTCGAGGACCTCGAGAATCGCTCGAGCGATCCGACGGCGGTCGAAATCCCGCCGCATTACTGATCTCCGGCGATCATGCAGAGGAGACTGCCACCGCTCCTGCTCACGTTCGTGCTCGCGATCCTGATGTGGGGCTTCGCGCGGACCTGGCCACGGCTCGCGTTCGACTTGCCTGCCGCACGCTGGCTGGCGGCGGTGATCGCATTGGTCGGCATCGCCATCTGCACGCTCGGAGTCGCGTCCTTCAGGCGCGCGCAAACCACGGTGGACCCCACGAGGCCCGCGAAGGCGTCGGCCCTGGTCGTGGGCGGCGTCTACCGTCTGTCGCGCAATCCGATGTATCTCGGATTCCTGCTGCTGCTCGTGGCCTGGGGCGTGCTCCTGTCGCACCTGCCGTCGCTGCTGCTCGCACCGCTGGCCTTCGTCCTCTACCTGAACCGATTCCAGATCCCACCCGAAGAGCAGACGCTCGAGTCGTTGTTCGGAGACGACTACCGGGCCTACAAGCGGGAGGTTCGCCGGTGGCTGTGACGCACGACGTGCACTCGCCCGGTCGGCTGAGTCAGGCGACTCGAATCTCCATGCCGAGTCGGATCGTCCGGCCCGCCCCTGCGACCACGATCACGTTCTGCCCGAATTCGACGCCGCGCAGGCTCGAATTCCACCGATAGGTCTTGAGGGTCCGCAGCGGCTCCACGCCGTCGACCTTCCCGGTGTCCTGGTCGGTGGTCGTGATGGCGCAGCGAGTGCACGGTTTTACCGCCTTGAGCCGGATGTCGTCTCCGACGACAAACTCACCCAGGCCATCCTCGCCATGCGGACCCAGTCCTTCCAGCACCAGGTTCGGCCGGAACCGGTTCATCGGCAGGGCAGTGTCCAGTCGCGAATTGAGGTCATCGAGTGATGCCTGCGAAATTGCGAGCAGCGCGTAGCCGTCGGCGAAGCGCGTGAATCCAGGCGTGTGGCCGGTGAAGGCCTGATCGCTCTGCCGGCGATGAGTCTCATCGAAGCGGACGAGGCGCAGTGGTCGACCGAGGTATGCAGCGAGCCATCGGGCGGCACCATCGCCCTCGTCGCGGGCGTGGCAATGGTCGCGCCAGACGACGACTTCGGCCGGGGTGCCGGCGCGTTGGAACGTCACCTCCAGGGGCCGGGCGCCCGGCGCGGACAGCCAGAGCGCATCCGGTTCCAGGCGGGTCGAGATCAACGCGAGCCGCGGCTCCTCGCGTTGCGTCAGGAATCGCCCATCGGGCGTGACGATCATCCATTCCCGATCGTGCTCGAGGCCGGCCGCCGTGAGGACCGTCGCATCGATCCCGATCCCGCGGCACGACTTGACGGGATAAACGAACAGGCCCGCGAGCGTGATCACACCGTGTCAGCCCGCCAATGCGAGCGGCTGCGGGCGGCCGACCTGGTAGCCCTGCACGAAGTCGACGCCCATGCGGCGCACGGACTCGAGCGCACTCATGTCCTCGACCTGCTCGGCGATCACCTGGAAGTTGAGCGAGCGCGCCAGCTTGATCATCGCCGTGACCATCGCCTGGTTGACGTTGTCGGAGGCGAGGTTGCGGATGAAATACCCATCGATCTTCAGGTAGTCGAGCGACAGGTTCTTCAAGTTGGCGAACGAGCTCAAGCCGCGGCCGAAGTCGTCGAGCGCGAAGTGGCAGCCCATGCCGTGCAGCACGCCGATGAAGCGGCGCGCGTGCTCGATGTTGGTAATGACGGAGTTCTCCGTGACTTCGAAGCAGATGCGGTCGGGCGCGACGCCGGTCCGGTCGAGGCAGTCGACGACGAACTCGAGGAATGCGGCATCGCCGAGCGTCTGGCCCGACAGGTTGATGCACAGGCTGCGCCCGGGCGGCAGGCGCACGGCGCCGCGGCCCAGCGCCGCGAGCGACGTCTGCACCACCCAGCGATCGACGTGCGGCATCAGGCGGTAACGCTCCGCGGCCACCATGA
>Ga0316626_10000153_pt1 | contig 23759 bp, 21 predicted proteins | sample OWC_Aug_T1_C1_D5_FD_207656 | JGI IMG/M metagenome (GOLD analysis project Ga0316626, IMG submission 207656) | Wetland soil microbial communities from Old Woman Creek delta, Ohio, United States - OWC_Aug_T1_C1_D5_A | ecosystem: Environmental > Terrestrial > Soil > Wetlands | place: USA: Ohio...
GAAATGAAGCTCCTGTCGATCACTCCGCACGATGTCTGCCCACAGTGGAACTACACCATCCACCCCCGCCCCAGTGGAGAATGTGGAGTTATTTCTTGACGGACGCTAAGGGCGCAGCGGGTGGCGGCCGCCAGCGAGCTCGACGCGGCGGAGGCGGCCCACGCCAGCGCCGCCGCCGCCCTCGACGAGGTCCAGGCGATGCTCGACTACACGACCGTCCGCGCGCCGTTCCGTGGCACCGTGGTGCGGAGGTTCAAAGAGGTCGGCGAGGCCGTCACCGTGAACGCCGTCGCCGATCCGCTCTTTCGCCTTGTCGATCTCTCGCGTCTCCGGGTGATGGCCGAGGTGCCCGAAATCGACATCGCGGCCATCGGGATCGGGCAGCCGACCGAGGTCGTCACCGACGCGTACCCGGACACTCGCTTTGCCGCTCAAGTCGCCCGTATCGGCCTGGCCGCTGGGCGAAAGCGGCTGCGTTCGGACGATCCGCGCGAGCGTCTCGACGAGAAGGTGATCGAGGTGGAGCTGCATCTGGCACGCGACGCCCGGCTCCTCAGCGGCATGACCGTCGACGTCGCCATCGACGTCGGCGATGGCCGCGATCCCGTGTCCCCTAGCACAGCGTGTTCGCAGTTACGGTGACGCACGGCAATCTGGTTCCTCTCCCTCAGGCTGACCAGTCGCCATCCGTGCCTTTGAGCCCGTCGTGTCTGCCAATTCCACCACGGGGCCCTGCAACACAGCCAACGGTCCACAGGCGCCAGTCGAAAGACAAGAGCGCACCCTCGTGCCGCCGTACCCGTCCGGAGCCGAATGACGATCGCGATTACCTTGACTCCCCCGGACGTGTTCGTTAAGGGCGCGGTGCTGGGTGCGTGCCGTGGAGTCTGACAGTTCTGATCAAATCGAGGCCCGCCGTCGCAAGTTGGAGGCGATCCGGGCGCGCGGGGTCGATCCGTTCGCCAACGGCTTCTCCCCGACGCACAGCACGGCGGAGGTGCTGCAACGCTTCGGCGCTCTGGATACCGCGCAGCTGGCGGCATCCGCCGAGACGATCCGCGTTGCCGGCCGCATCGTCAGTCGCCGCGACTTCGGTCGCGCCTCGTTCTTGCACATCCAGGATCGCGCGGACCGCTTGCAGGCCTACGTGCGACGCGATCGGGTGAGCGAGGACGAGTTCTCACTCTTCCAGGACATCGACATCGGGGACTACATCGGGATCGGGGGCCGGCCGTTCCGTACGAAGACCAATGAGCTGACCATCGAAGCGCACACCCTGGAGCTGTTGACGAAGGCGCTGCGGCCGTTGCCGGAGAAGTGGCACGGGCTCGTGGACGTCGAAGCCCGCTACCGCCAGCGGTACCTCGACCTCCTCGGCAGCGAGGAAGTGCGAGCGATGTTTCGTCGGCGGGCGGCGATCATTCAGTATCTGCGGGAGTTCTTCACGGCGCGCGACTTCGTCGAGGTGGAAACGCCAATGATGCAGCCGCTGGCCGGCGGCGCGGCGGCGCGGCCGTTCGTCACCCACCACCACGCGCTCGATATGACGCTCTACCTGCGAGTCGCGCCCGAACTGTACCTGAAGCGGCTGCTGGTCGGGGGCTTCGAGCGTGTATTCGAGCTCAACCGGGTGTTTCGGAACGAGGGGATCTCGACCAGGCACAACCCCGAGTTCACCATGCTCGAGTTCTATCAGGCCTACGCGACCTACGAGGACTTCATCCAGCTGACCGAAGCGCTGCTCGTCGGGTTGGCGGACCGCGTCGTGGGCGGGCGGACACTGACGTACGGCGGCCACGCTATCGATTTGACGCCACCGTGGCGACGCCTATCGATTCCGGAGTATATCGCGGCGCGGGCCAACCTGCCGATGGAGGCGATCCTGACGCTGGATTTCGGGACGGTGCAGGAGGCAGCGACCCGGCTCCAGTTCCGGCCGCTCCACAGCTATGCGCAGTTCGGTGACGGGGCCGCCGGGTACATGCTCATGGATCTGTTCGAGGCGGTGGCGGAGCCGGACCTGATCCAACCCACGTTCGTGTATCATTACCCGGTCGCCGTATCGCCGCTCGCGCGGCGCAGCAGGCCCCGTCCCCAGTTCACCGATCGATTTGAGCTCTATATCGCCGGGCGAGAGATCGCGAATGCGTTCTCGGAGCTCACTGATCCGGACGATCAGCGCGCCCGTTTCGAAGCCCAGCTCCGACAGCGAGCCGCCGGCGACGAAGAAGCCCACGGGATGGATGAGGACTTCCTTCGCGCGCTCGAGCACGCGATGCCGCCAGCGGCTGGCGAGGGGATCGGAGTGGACCGCTTGGTGATGCTGTTCACCGACGCCCCGTCGATCCGGGACGTGATTCTGTTCCCCCACCTCCGGCCCGAGCGGCGGTGAGGTGACCGTCCGATGACCGGGGCCGTGTACCCAGCCAACGCCGGCGGCCTCACGCGGTGATGCGGTACGAGATCTTCATCGGCCTCCGCTACCTGCGCGCCAAGCGGAAGGAGGCTTTCATCTCCCTGATCACCGTGATGGCGACGGCGGGCGTGGCCATCGGGGTCATGACGCTCAACGTGGCGTTGTCGGTGATGACCGGCTTGGAGGACGACCTCCGTGACCGCATCCTCGGCTTCAACCCGCACGTGCTGGTCCTCAGCCACACCGGTACCGTGCAGGACTACCCGACGTTGCTGGAGAAGATCCGCGCGCTACCCGGCGTCAGTCGCGCCGCGCCGTTCGTGTACGGGCAGGTGATGCTTTCCACCTCACGGAGCATGGCCGGCGTGCTGCTGCGGGGCATCGAGACGTCGACCGAGGGGGTCTTCGACCTCGAGAAGCATCTGACCAGCGGAACACTCGCGCAGCTCGACCAGCGCCATGTCGTCCCGCTCAGCGAGGGGCGCGGCGCGACCGTGGAGCTCCCCGGCATCATCCTCGGGACGGAGCTTGCCCGCCAGCTCGGGGTCGACGTCGGCGACCCGGTCAACGTGCTCTCCCCCGTGGGTCGACCCTCGGCGGTGGGAATCGTGCCGCACGTGAAGCGCTTCGTCGTGGTGGGCCTCTTCAATTCGGGGATGTCCGAGTATGACAGCGCGCTCGCGTACATCGGCTTGGCCGACGCGCAGCGGTTCTTCGGGCTCGACGATGCCGTCACCGGCCTCGAGGTGCGCGTCACGGATCTCTACCAGGCGCGGGAGGTCGGGTTGCGCATTGCCGAGCTGCTGGGTTTTCCGTATCGCATCCGCGACTGGATGGAGATCAACCACAACTTGTTTGCGGCGCTCAAGCTCGAAAAAACAGTGTACTTCATCGTGCTGCTGCTGATCATCCTCGTCGCTGCATTCAACATCGTTGCCACCCTCATTATGGTGGTGATGGAGAAACGGAAGGACATCGCCATCCTCAAGTCGATGGGCGCGACGGGCGCCGGCATCGCGCGTATCTTCGTGTTCAAGGGATTGATCATCGGGGTCGTCGGCACGCTGCTCGGAAACCTCGCCGGCTACGCGGGTTGCTGGGCCTTGCGCCGGTACGAGTTCATCGAGCTGCCAAAGGACGTGTTCTACGTGTCCACCGTCCCCGTCAAGATGACCCCCGAGTATTTCGCGGCGGTGACCGTCGCGTCACTGGTCATCTGCCTGCTCGCGACCATCTACCCGGCCCGTCAGGCCGCGCGCCTGGTGCCCATCGATGTCATCCGTTATGAGTGACCACCCGCTCGTTCGTGCGGTCAACCTGTGCAAGACGTACGGGAATGGACACCGCGTCGAGGTCTTGCGCGATCTGTCGATGAGCGTCAGGGGCGGCGAGAAGGTCGCCATCGTCGGGCAGTCCGGCGTCGGCAAGAGCACGCTCCTGCATCTCATCGGCGCACTCGACCGGCCGACCGCCGGCGAGGTCGTGTTCGACGGGGTCAGCCTCACGCGGCTGGATGACCGCGAGCTCGCCAGGTTTCGCAACCGGGAGATCGGCTTCATTTTCCAGTTTCATCATCTGCTGCCTGACTTCTCCGCCCTGGAGAACACCATGATGCCGGCACTGATTCGCGGAATCGGAAGCGATGAGGCCGCGATCCGAGCCGAGCAGGTTCTCCGGCAGGTGGGTCTGGGCGATCGGCTCGAGCACAAACCGGGCGCGCTCTCCGGCGGCGAGCAGCAGCGCGTCGCGGTGGCGCGAGCGGTGGTGTTGTCGCCGCGCGTGATTCTGGCCGACGAGCCGACGGGGAACCTCGATCCGGACACGGCGAGCGAGGTTCATGATGTGCTGATCGAGCTGAACCGAAAGCAGCAGATCACCCTGATCATCGTGACCCACAACGAGCACCTGGCCGACCTGATGGACCGGACGCTGCACCTGCAGCACGGTCGAATCCGCGAAACGAACTGAACCGACGGCGGGGTGCCGCGGTCGGCGACGGCCAATCGGCCCCCCTGAGGGGGCGCCGAGCTTTACTGGTTCGGAAGGGTCTGGTAGGGGTCAGCGGTTTTGAATTGGTCTGGATGCAGTTCTTTCTTCTGCGTGTGATTGACGGCGCATGGCTAGTGCCTGGCACCCCCGTTTAACTGCGTTTCGCTGGGGTTAGGCTGTGCGGGAGCGGCGTGTGCGCGGGCTACTGGTGATTCTGGTGGTGGCGGGGATGCTGGTCCATCCGTTACGGGTGGCCTGCCAGGAGGGTGTGCGCCTCGACCGGGTTCTGGTTACGGGCAATCAGCGGGTGGAGGAGGAGGCGATCCGGGTCCGGCTTCGAACCCTACCCGGCACGGCGCTGCGTCCAGAGACCGTCGATGCGGACATCCGGGCACTCTACCAAATGGGGTTTTTCGACGATGTCCAGGCCGATCTCGAGCGGCGCGATGAGCAGTGGGTGCTAACCTACCGGCTGACCGAGCGCCCGTTCGTGCAGGAGGTGAAGATCGAGGGCAACAAGAAGCTCGACAAGGACGAGCTGGAAGGCGCGTTGCGGGTGCGCCCCAACACGATCTTCGATCCCGAGAAGGCTCGGCGCGGCATCAGCGAGGCCAAGAAGCTGTACGAGCAGAAAGGATATCTGGACGCGGATCTCACCTTTCGACTCGAAACCCTCCCGGAAAACAAGGCCACGGTGGTCTTCCTGGTCGACGAGCACACGCCCGTCCGCATTCATGACCTGATCTTCGAGGGGAACCGCGCCTTCAGCGCCCGGCAGCTGAAGGAGGTCATGAAGACCAAGGAGAGCTGGTTTCTGTCGTGGATCACGGGCGCGGGGACGTTGGACCGAGACGTACTCAAGACTGATACGGAACGGCTGACGGCCTTCTACTATGACCACGGCTACATTGACGTGCGCATCGATGAGCCGTCGATCCAGCGCGACAAGGAGGGGCTCTCCGTTGCCCTCAAGATCGAAGAGGGGGAGGTCTACTCGTTCGGTCCAGTGGAGCTGGCTGGCGACCTCCCGCCAGATACCGAATATCTCACCAAGGCGTTGGAGGCGCGTCCCGGTGACAAGTTCCGCCCGAGCAAGCTGCGCGAAGACATTAACAAGATCTCGGATTTCTACGGCGACGAGGGGTACGCATTTGTCAACGTGGCACCGGAGACGTATATCGACCAGCGGGCGAAGCAGGTGAATGTGACCTACCGGATCAACCGCGGCCCGGAGGTCCAAATCGATCGCATTGAGATCAGCGGCAACACGAAGACCCGCGACAAGGTGATTCGCCGCGAGCTGGAGCTGGAGGAGCAGGGACGGTTCTCGGGGTCGCGGCTGCGGCGGAGCCAGGAGCGGCTGCGCCGCCTCGGCTTCTTCGAGGACGTCAACATCACGACCCGCAAGGCGGAGCGCGAGGACCGTCTCGACCTGATCGTCGACGTCAAGGAGGCGTCGACGGGCTCGTTCTCAGCCGGCGCCGGAATCAGCTCCGGCGAGAACTTCTTGTTCAACCTGCGGCTCTCGGAGATCAACCTCTTCGGACGCGGACAGCGGCTGACGCTGAACGCGGATTTCGGGCAGATCCGCCGCAACTTGAGCCTCAGCTTCACCGAGCCTTACTTCCTGGACACCCAGCTCAGCGCTGGAATCGACGCGTTCAACTGGGAGCTGATCTTTGACGAATTCACCCGCGGCGGCACCGGCGGCAGCATCCGGACACTCTACCCGTTCGCAGCGCTCGGTTGGTACCAGCTCTGGGGGATTCCGTTGCTCGATACCCGCCTCGGGTTGGAGTACCGCCTGGAACAGGCGGAGATCAGCGACGTGAGCCGCACCGCCGCGACCGTGATCCAGGCGGAAGCGGGGAAGAGCCTGACGAGCAGCATCATTCCTCGTATCTTCCGTGACACCCGCAATCATCCCTTCGATCCGACGGGTGGCTCGTTGCAGGATCTCTCGATCGAGATTGCCGGCTTGGGCGGCGACAGCCACTTCATCAAGGCCGAGTCGCGAGCGCGCTGGTATTTGCCGTTTTGGAAGAGCCCGCTGCTGGGAACGTTTGTCTTTTCGACCGGCTGGACGTTGGGCTACGGTCTCGGCTACTCTGGCCAGAAGGAGCTGCCGCTGTTCGAGCGCTATTTCCCCGGGGGGATCAATTCGGTGCGCGGGTTCAAAGCCCGCTCGCTCGGACCGCACGTGCCTGTGTTCGAACAGCAGAAGGCGGACGACGACGACTGTCCACTGGGAGCCGGCAAGTGTGCGCAGCTCCTCCGCAACGATGCCGTCGGCGGCAGTCAGGAGCTGATCTTCAACAACGAGATCATCTTCCCAATCGTGGAGTCCCTCGGCCTGAAGGGCGTCGTGTTCTTCGATGCCGGGGAGGCGTACCGGGCCACAGACGGCATCGACTTCGGCGACATGCGTATCGCCGTCGGTGCCGGCGTCCGCTGGTTGTCCCCCATTGGACCCTTGCGGATCGAGGTCGGATTCCCGCTCAACCCACGGGTCGGCGACGAGAAGCAGGCCGTGCTGTTTTCTTTCGGCGGGCCCCCGTGACAAGACAACGGAACAGAGGAGGCAGTATCATGCGAGTTTGGAGCGCCGTCGGCCTGATCCTGATATTGGCGGGCACCGCGTCGGCGCAGGAAATCAGGATTGGCTACGTCGACCTGCAGCGGGCACTCAACGATTGCGAGGCCGGGAAAAAGGCCAAGGAAGAGTTCAAACGCCAAGTCGATCGCCTGCAGGTCGACCTGCAGAAGCAGAAAGAGCAGATCGAGAAACTGAAGGACCAGCTCGAGAAGAAGGCCTCGGTCATGAAGGAAGAAGAGCGGCGTAACCTCGAGATCGACTACCGCCGCCGCCTGCGCGATTTCGAGCGCAACTACAAGGACTCGCAGGGCGAGCTCCAGCTCAAGGACAACGAGCTGACCGGTGAGATTCTGAAGGAGCTGCAGGTGGTCATCCAGGCGTATGGACAGCGAGAGGGGTACACGCTGATTCTCGAGAACTCGAGCAGCACCGTGCTGTACAGCTCGCAGAATGCCGATCTCACCGACCGGATCATCGAAGAGTTCAATCGCCAGTACAAAGGGAAGAAGTAGTGCCACCCAAAGCCGGGAGCACGCGTCGTCCCACCCTGCATGCTGAGGGCAGTCCGGGCGCCGGATTCGACCACCACGAGATCGCGGCGTTGCTGCCGCACCGCTACCCGTTCCAGTTCGTCGATCGCGTTCTTGAGTTCGTCGATGGGGAGCGGATCGTCGGCATCAAGAACCTCTCCTTGACGGATCCGTTTTTCCGCGGGCACTTTCCCGAGAACCCGGTCATGCCCGGTGTGCTGATCTGTGAAGCGCTGGCGCAGGCCGGAGCCCTACTGGCACATCGTTCGCGCGATGGCGTTCCACCCGAACGGGCGGTGGTGCTGAGCGGCCTGGACCGCGTGCGCTTTCGGCTGCCAGTTGTTCCGGGTGATCAGCTGCGGCTTGAGGTCACCCTGACGCGGCGGCACCGGCCACTCTGGCGTTTTCACGCCGTTGCCCGTGTCGACGAGGAGGTGGTGGCCGAAGCGGACATTCTGACCATGGAAGTGCCGCGGAGCGGTCGGTCGTGAGCGCGTCGCGGATTCATCCCACTGCCGTCGTGGCGCCGGAGGCGGAGCTAGACGCCGAGGTGGTCGTCGGACCCTACGCGGTGATCGGCCCGAGGGTCCGGATTGGCGCTGGAACCACGGTCGGGGCTCACGCCGTGATCGAAGGTAACACGACGATCGGCATCAACAATCGCATCTTTCAGCTGGCAGCCGTCGGCGCGGCGCCACAGGACCTGAAGTTCCGCGGCGAGGATAGTGTCCTGGTCATCGGCAAGGACAACACCATTCGCGAGTTTGTGACCCTGCACCCCGGCACCGCAGCCGGCGGGATGGTGACGCGGGTCGGGGACGGCAATTTGCTCATGAACTATGCCCACATTGCTCACGATTGCCAGGTCGGCAACTCCAATATCATTGCCAATGGCGTCCAGCTTGGTGGGCATGTGACCGTTGACGACTACTGCGTCGTGGGCGCGCTGGCGGGCGTGCACCAGTTTGTGAAGATCGGGGAATCCGCGATCGTCGGTGCGGGTTCCATGGTGTCCCAGGACGTCCCGCCGTTCTGCAATGCGACCGGAGACCGTGCCCGCTTGCACGGGCTCAACAGCATTGGTCTCAACCGCCGCGGTTTTTCGCCCGATCTGGTCACCGCATTGAAACGCGCGTACCGCATCATGTTTCGATCCGGCCTGAGAACGAGCGAGGCCATCGCTCGGGTGCGGGATGAGCAGTCAGGGATTGCCGAGGTGGAACGACTCGTTGCCTTCATCGAAAAATCCGAGCGCGGCGTGTGCCGGTAGGGGTGTCTGCTGGGTTGTCAACCTAGCAACTAGCAACTAGCAACTAGCAACTAACAACTAACAACCGACCAACATGAGCGCGCAGCGAGTGGGGCTGATTGCCGGCAACGGGCGGTTTCCGATCATCTTCGCGCGCACCGCGCGTGCGGAAGGTGTGCGGGTCATCGCCGTCGCCCACGAGGGGGAAACACCTCCGGAGCTGAGCGAGCACGTCGACGCCATCACGTGGATCAAGATTGGCCAGCTCGACGCCATTATTCGCGCGTTTCATTCGCACGGCGTGCGCCGGGCGGTGATGGCCGGGGGCATTCGCAAGACCGCCCTGATGGAGTACTTCGCGCCGGACGAACGGGGCATGCGCTTCCTCTCGAGCCTGTCGAACTGGAGCGACGACGCGATCCTGCGCGGCGTCGCTGCGGAGCTGGAGGGCGAGGGCATCGAAGTCGTCGAGTCCACGCTCTTCCTCCAGTCGATCGTCACCCCCGAAGGGTCGCTGACCCAACGGCAGCCGAACGAGGCGCAATGGCGCGATGTCCGCTATGGTGTGGCCGTGGCGAAAGGCATCGGACAGTGGGATATCGGCCAGACGGTAGTGGTGAAGAATGGGATGGTTTTGGCGGTCGAGGCGATCGAAGGCACGGACGAAGCCCTGCGCCGCGGTGGCCAGCTGGGACGCGGCGGCTCCGTGGCGGTGAAGGTGAGCAAACCGAGTCAGGATCTGCGTTTCGATGTCCCCGCGGTGGGTCCGGACACGATCCCGGTTTGCTCCGCGGCCGGCATTGCGGTCTTGGCCTTGGAAGCGGGGAAGACTCTGCTGCTGGATCGAGAGGAGTGTCTGCGCGCCGCTGACGGGGCGGAGCTGATCATCGTGGGCGTGGGTGGTGACGGGGGAGCACGATAGCTTGCGATCGATCTTCAGATGACTACTCACAGGCCACCCCTCCGTGCTGCCGTCGTCGGTGTCGGTTACCTCGGCGCGTTCCACGCGGAGAAATACGCCAAACTCGAAGGAGTGGAGCTCGTGGGGGTTGTCGACACCGATCCCGAGCGGGCGCGGACGATCGGCGAACGCCAACACACCCGAGCGTTCACGGACTACCAGGATCTTTTCGGACAGGTCGACTGCGTCAGCCTCGCGGTGCCGACGCCGGCGCACTTCCCGCTGGCGAAGGCGTTGCTCGAGCAGGACATCGACGTCCTGGTCGAAAAGCCCATGACCAGCACCGCGGCGGAGGGATGGGCGCTGGTCGAGTTGGCGGCCGCGCGCCATCGCATTCTCCAGGTCGGCCATCTCGAACGCTTCAACCCGGCGATTCGATCGCTGGCCGGCGTCATCACCCGTCCGCGGTTCATCGAGTGCCATCGCCTGGCGCCGTTCGTCGAGCGCGGCACGGAGGTCGACGTCATCCTCGATCTGATGATTCACGATCTCGACGTGATCCTCAGCGTGGTCAACAGCGAGCTCGTTCGTGTCGAGGCGGTCGGCGTCCCGGTGCTGTCGGAGAGCGTCGACATTGCCAACGCCCGGTTGCGCTTTGCCGGCGGCGTGATTGCCAATATCACGGCCAGCCGCGTGGCCCTGAAGCGGGAACGCAAGATCCGCTTCTTCCAGGCGGACACCTACGTCGCGGTGGATTACGGCGACCGGAGCATTCGCATCTGCCGCCGCGTGCCGGCAACCGACGGCAGCCTGCCGAGCATCACTGTCGAGCAGCAACATTTCGGCGATGCGGATCCGTTGGCCGACGAGATCGAGGCCTTCGTCGACGCGGTACGCCAGCGGACACGGCCGCTGGTGGATGGCGCCACGGCGGTGCGGGCGCTGGAAGTGGCGGAACGGATTCGCGCGTCGCTGGAGTCGGTGTGACGCCGCCCGTGCGCGTGCTGCTCGTTGCTGGAGAGGCCTCGGGCGACCTCCATGGGGCGGCCCTGGTGCGGGCGCTGCGGCGCCGCGCGCCGACGTTGGAGATCTCCGGCATCGGCGGCGAGCACCTGCAGGCGGCGGGAATGCGCCTGCTCGTGGACATGGCCAGCGTCGCGACGATGGGTTTCGTCGAAACCTTCGGCACCCTCAGCCGGCTGGTGCGGGCCTACCGGCGCCTGGTGCGCTTTCTCGACGAGGAGCGGCCGCAGTTGGTGATCCTGATCGACTATCCCGAGTTCAACTTTCGCATCGCGCGGCAGGCCAAGCGGCGCGGGATCCCCATCTTCTACTTCATCGGCCCGCAAGTGTGGGCCTGGCGCCGGGGACGCGTGCGGACCTTGCGGCGCCTGGTTGACAGGATGGCGGTCGTCTTCCCGTTCGAGCCGCCGCTGTACAACGATGGTCGCAGCGACGGACGCTCTCTGGCGGAGTTCATTGGGCATCCGCTGCTCGACGTGGTCGCGCCGACCCGCTCGGGCGCGGAGACCCGGGCGCGGTACGGGCTCGATCCCGACCGGCCCGTGCTCGCGCTGCTGCCGGGAAGCCGGCAGAAAGAGGTGGGGTATCTCCTCCGGCCACTGGTCGCTGCGGCGGAGATCCTGGCGGCGGAGGGATGGCAGCCCATCCTGGCGCTCGCCCCGGGGCTGAGCCCGGACGTCCTGACCGACGCCGCAGGCGGCTCCCCTCCGGGATTTCCGCTGGCGCAGGGGGATACGTATAATGTGATTGCGGCGGCGGACGCGGCGGTGGTCGCCTCGGGGACGGCAACCCTGGAGACCGCCCTGCTCGGCTGTCCGATGGTGATCGTCTATCGCATGGCTCCGCTCACGTACTGGCTGGCGCGCCGCCTTGTGCAGGTCGACTGGATTGGCATGCCGAACATCATTCTCCAACGCTCGGTCTTTCCGGAGCTGATTCAGGCCGAAGCCACGCCCGAAGCGATCGCGGCGGCCGTGCGGGGGCTGGCAGGCCGGCGCACGGCGGTGGCTGCCGACCTCGCCACGCTGAGGGAACGGCTCGGCGAACCCGGCGCGGCCGATCGCGCGGCGACTCTGGCGCTGGAGCTGATTCGATGAAGGCGACGTCCGACTATCGCCGGCTCTTGCGTTACCTGAAGCCGTACGTGTGGCCGCTCTTCGTCGTGGCGATCGTCTGCATGCTGCTCTTCAGCGCCACCAACGGCGTGATGCCGTTTTTGGTGCGCTTCATCTTCGATGACGTCTTTACCAACAAGAATCTCGTCGTCTTGCGAGTCCTCCCCTTCGCGATCATTGGCACGTTCGTCATCCGGAGCGCGCTGGCGTTCGCGAGTAGCTACCTGATGGATTATATCGGCGAGCGCATCGTCACCGACATTCGCACCCAGCTCAACGACCACATCCAGTCGCTGTCACTGGCCTTCTTCCAGCGGAACGCCACCGGCACGATTCTCTCCCGTGTCACCAGCGACGTGGTCATGGTCGGCAACGCGCTGACCGACGCCGTGGCGTCGGTGCTACGTGACAGCGCATCGCTGATCGTGCTGGTGGTCGTGGCCTTCTGGCACGACTGGGTGCTCTCGCTGATCGCGTTTGTCGTCTTCCCCGCGTCGGTGATCCCGCTCATGCGGCTCTCGCGGCAGACCCGCGGTTTCAGTCGGAAGCGGCAAGTGTCGCTCGGCAAGCTGACCGCCCTGCTGCAGGAAACCGTCCAAGGGAACCGTGTCGTCAAGGCCTTCAGCATGGAGGACTACGAGCGCCGGCGTTTTGCCGTCGAAAGCGAACGGCTGTTCGGTCTGGCCATGAGAGTGGCGCGCATCCGCGCGTTCATCGCCCCGATGCTGGAAGTTCTTGCGGCGTTCGGGATAGCCGCCGTCGTCTGGTATGGCGGCTATAGCGTCATCGCCGGGGGACGGACCCAGGGGTCGTTCTTTGCGTTCTTGACGGCGATGTTTCTCTTGTATGACCCGTTCAAGAAGATCGGCCGGGCGAACACCGCCATCCAGCAGGGACTGGCGGCGGCGGATCGCATCTTCGAGGTCCTCGACAGCGTGCCCGACGTGCGGGATCATCCGCAGGCCCGCGCGCTCCCGGCCGACGGGCCCGGCATCGAACTCGTCGATGTTTCGTTTCGCTACGATCAGGAACCGGTGCTGCGCCACGTGAACCTCACTGTGGGACGCGCCGAAGTGGTCGCGTTGGTTGGGCCGAGTGGCGGCGGAAAGAGCACGCTTGCCGATCTCATCTTACGTTTTTACGATGTGACCGACGGATCGATTCGCATCAACGGCGTCGACATCCGCGAGGTGACCCTCGACAGCTTGCGTGCCCACATTGGCCTGGTCACACAGCACACGTTTCTGTTCAACGACACGGTGAAGAGCAACATTGCCTACGGTGCCGTGGATCAGAGCATGGAGGCGATCGTTGCGGCGGCCACAGCGGCGTACGCGCACGAGTTCATCCTGCAGCTGCCGCAGGGATACGACACCGAGATCGGCGAGCTCGGGTTGCGACTGTCGGGTGGCCAGCGACAGCGGCTCGCCATTGCCCGGGCACTGCTCAAGAACGCGCCGATACTCATCCTCGACGAGGCGACGTCGGCGCTCGACAACGAGTCCGAGCGCCTGGTGCAGCAAGCCCTGGACACGTTGATGCAAGGTCGGACCACCTTGGTCATCGCTCACCGCCTGTCGACCGTGCGGCGCGCCGACCGCATCGTGGTGGTCGTTGGCGGGCAGATCGTCGAGCAGGGCACCCACGAGGAACTCCTCGCGCTCAACGCCGAGTACCGCAAGCTCCACGATCTGCAATTCAGTGACGAGGTCCCACCCTCACCTTTGCACTGATCCTGTCGCCGCTCCGAACCTCGAACCCTTGGACCCTCGCCCCCGGTTTTCTAAACTGCATGCCGAAGAGGGACGAGGGTGGCTGCTGAAAGAATGGTGGAGGCGACGAAAGCAACACGACGCCGCAAGCGTCCAAGGTGGCGGAAGCCGCTGCTGCGATTGACGGCGGTCGCGGCCCCGGCGCTGCTGAGCGGAACTCTGCGGGTGCTGTCGTGGACATTGCGGACCACGATGGTGAATGCGGAAGAGCTGTTCGGTCGGTGGGCGCGTGGCGAGCGGGTGATCGTTGCGTTCTGGCACAACCGCATCCTGATGATGCCCATCGCCGGCCGGGGGCAGCGCATCTGCATCATGAACAGCCAGCACCGCGACGGCGAGGTCGCGACACGGGCCGCGGCCCGCTGGGGGATTGATTCCGTGCGCGGATCGGCCACGAGGGGCGGTGCTGGTGGATTCCTCAAGCTGGTGCGCGCGTACCGGCGCGGCTACAGCCTCGCGGTGGTTCCCGACGGCCCGCGCGGACCCCGGTGCAAGGCCAAGCTGGGAGTGATCCACCTCGCCAAGGCGACCGGCGCGACGATCTTTCCCGTCAGCTATGCGGCGAGCCGGGCCAAGCAGCTGCGGAGCTGGGATCGACTGGTGATCCCGTTGCCGTTTGCGCGCGTCGTTGTGGCGATCGGGGATCCGCTCAGCGTGCCTCAGGACTCGGATACGGAGCAGATCGAAGAGCGCCGCCTGGCCCTCGAGCAACGGTTGAACGATCTGGAACGCACCGCCGAGGCCCATCTTGCGGCGTGATCGATCGAGGACCGAGCGCGCGGCCTACGCGGCGTACGACGTCGCGGGCTCGCTGGCGGCGCTGTTGCTCGTGGCCGGTGCTCCCGTGTGGCTGTGGCGTGGCCACGGCAAGGCCGTGTGGCAGCGGCTCGGATTCCTGCCGGCTGCGTTTCACCGGCTGTCGGCGCGGCCCGTGTGGATCCACGCGGCATCGGTGGGCGAGGCCTTGGCGGCAGGACCGCTGGTTGCCGTATTGCGCCAGCGCCTTCCCGATGCGCCGATCGTGATGTCCACCACGACGCTCACCGGCCGTGGCGTGGCGGAAACGGAGCTTCGGCCCGACGGCGCCACCTTGCTGCCGATCGATCCGTTCCGCATCGTCGACCGCGCTTTTCGCACGGTGCGGCCCCGTTGTCTCTTGTTGCTGGAGACCGAGATCTGGCCCGGGCTGCTCCGTGCGGCGTCTGGGGTGGGAGCCTCCATCGCCGTCGTCAGCGGCCGCGTGTCGGTACGCTCCCTGCGTCGATACCTGTGGCTGGGCGCGCTGTTCCGCGGCGCGCTCGCGTATGTCGACCGTTTCGGTATGCAGACCGCGGGGGATGCCGAGCGCATCATGGCGCTCGGGGCACCGGCCGACCGGGTGTGGGTGACCGGGAGCCTGAAGGCCGGACGTGTTGGGCCGACTACCCAGACGAAACCACCGTTCGGTGGAATGGAAGGCCGTTCGCTCCTGGTGGCGGCCAGCACGCAACCAGGGGAGGAGGCGTTTGTGCTCGCCGCGTGCACCCCTTTGTGGAAGCTGCATCCAGAGGCGCTGTTACTGGTCGCACCGCGCCGGCCGGAGCGGTTCGATGCCGTCGAGAATTTGGTGGCACAAAGCGGTCTGCGCTTCGAGCGGCGGAGTCGGATGAACGGGGCGGTCGCCAGCACCACGCAGGTGGTCGTGCTCGACACCGTTGGCGAGTTGCCCGCCTTTCTCCCGCAAGCGTTGGCGGTGTTCGTCGGCGGAACCGTTGCGCCGCTCGGCGGGCACAACGTGCTTGAGCCGGCTGGCTGCGCGAAGCCGGTCGCCTTTGGCCCCCACACCGAGAATGTAGCGGATGCGGCGGGAGAGCTGTGTCGCCAAGGCGGAGCGGTCGTCGTGCACGCGCCGGATCAACTGACCGAGGTGTGGCGGCGCTTTCTCGAGCAGCCGGACGAAGCACGCACCATGGGCGCTCGCGCTCGGGCGGTGGCCGACGCCCGCGCGCGTGCGGTCGAGCAGACCTGGGAGATGATTGCCCCGCTGCTCGAGATGGCGCCATGACGACGGGGCGCGACGGTGGCGATGTTCACCGATAAATTCTGCTGAGGAGACGATAATGAAGAACAGGAAACCGAAAACCGGAAATGGAAGACCGACCAATTGACCAGTTTCCGGTTCCCGGTTTCCTGTTTCCAGTTTTCCATTTCTTGTCCATTTGGCTCAAGAGTTTCCCCGTAAGAGACTAGAGCAGAGAAAGTTCAACTGTGAAAACCAGCGTCAGTCTGAGCCGGTGGGTGCAGCAAACCGTGTGGCCGCGGCGCGGGTTGATCGGATGGATCGGCTACGCCGTGCTGCGCCCGGCGAGCGGTCTGTTTGGCGTCGGGGTGACGATGCGGAACCTGGCGTACGACGTCGGCCTGTTTCGCGTGCAGCGGGCGGCCGTCCCGATCGTGAGCGTCGGCAACTTGGCCGTCGGCGGCACCGGGAAGACGCCGTTTACACTCTGGCTGAGCCGTGCATTGAGCGCACGCGGTTACCGCGTGGCGATCCTGTCGCGTGGCTATGGCGGGAGCGCTCGCGACGTCACGGTGGTCTCGCGTGGTGAGGGCCCGGAGGTCAGCGCGGCGGAGGTTGGTGACGAGCCGGTGATGCTGGCGAAGAGCTTCTCTGGGCCGGTCATTACTGCCGCGCGTCGGGTGGAGGGAGCCGCGGCAGCGGTGGCGCTGGGATGTGATGTGGTTGTCCTCGATGACGGATTTCAGCACCGCGCGTTGGCCCGCAATGTTGACCTCGTTCTGCTGGACGGTCGCAGCGGCCCGCTGCTCCCCGCGGGCCCGTTCCGCGAACGTCTCCGCGCGCTTCGCCGCGCCGACGCGATCATTCTGGCGGACCAGAGCGACGCCTTCAGCTCGCGCGAGCCGTCGGGCTCGGCCCTGGTCCCCCGCTGGGCAGCCGTGAAGCCGGTGCATCGTGTGCGGATCCGTCCGACCGCGCTCGTTTCCGCCGTAGCGGGTCGGTGGCAGGAGCGGCCGCTCTCGGAGATGGCCGGCCGGCGAGTGGTGGCGGTTACCGGCATCGCGCGGCCGGAAGGTTTCTACGCGCTGCTGCACCAGTGGGAGGCGCAGGTGGACGAGGTGTTCGAGTTTCCCGACCACCACGCCTACACCCAAGCTGATTGGCAGCGCATCACCCGTCACGCCCGGGAGACCGACCTCGTGGTGACGACGGAGAAGGACCTGGTCAAACTGGAGACTTTTCCGTTCGAGGTTGGCAAGCTGGTCGCTGTCCGCATCGAGCCGGCAGTGGAGCGGGCGGAGGAACTGATCGAAGGGATTGTCGGCAAGGCTGGGCTCCGCGCAGGTCCCCCTCCCTCAATCCCTCGTGTTGCCGTGAGCAGCAACAGGGGAGATCGTGAATGACAGCGCCGTGCCCCCTGTTTGCGTCGTCTGCAAGCGGGGGCGGGTGAGGGAGTCCATCGAGCCCCTTGTCTCGCAGAAAGGGCTTGTATATTGGTTCCGGGAAACAGAGAGGCAGCATAACGGAGCCAACAGGCCGTGACGCGGGAAAGGGACTCAGATGATTGACAAGGAACTGCTGAGCATACTGGCGTGCCCCGAGACCAAGCAGCCCGTCGCGTTGGCCGATCAGGCTCTCATCGACGAGATCAACCGGCGGATCGAGAAGGGCGAGATCCAGAATCGCAGCGGCAAGAAGGTCGAGAAAAAGATCGACGGCGGACTGGTCCGTGAAGACGGCGCGTATCTGTACCCAATCGACGACGATATCCCGGTCATGCTCATCGACGAAGCCATCTCGCTGACGGGGATTCGTCCAAAAGCTTGAGCCGAACGATTCGCACGCGGCCCGCCGCGCCGGTGGCAACGTGAACGCGATGGCGGTGCTGCGGGACCTCCCGCCCGGCTTTGAAGCGCTGACGGAAGGGCGCCTGCAGATGGCCGTCCGGTCCGACGTTCGGGACCGACTCGTGCCCCTGCTGCGCTCGTGGTCGACGGGGGCGCTGCCTCGAGGCCGGCCGTTGGCTGGTGGGCGGGGTGGGGTCGCCGCCTACGATTTGCCCGATGATCTCGGCGTTGTGCTGCGCCCCTGCCGCCGAGGCGGATGGGTCAGCCGTTTCAACCGCGAGCTGTACTTCGGACGCCGGCCGCGCCCTTTCCGGGAAATTGTCGCGGCCGAGAACCTCCGCCGGCTGGGCGTGCCAACAGTCGAAGTTCTTGCGGCCGCCGTGTCTTGGGTCGTGCCGGGATGCTACCGCGGTGCAGTAGCGACGCGGGAGGTTCGGGGGGCGCTCAACCTATGGCAGGCGCTGCAGCGGGCGGAGGCCCCCCAGCGCGGCGGCCTGTGTGCCGCCGCCGCTGCCGCAACACGACGGCTCCATGATGCCGGGAGCGTTCATCCTGACCTGAACTTGCAGAACTACCTGATCCAGCGAGACGGGACCGTGGTCCGGGCCTTGATCATCGACTGTGATCGCGTGCGCTTCACATCGGTGACGCCGCGTGACCGACACGCCGCCTTTGCGCGCCTCTGCCGCTCCGTGCGCCGCCTGGATCCCACCGCCACCGTGGTCACGCTGGCGTGCGTCGAGGCGCTGCGTCTGATCGAGTCGCCGGATTGACGGCCGCCGCGTCCCCCCGCGTCTCCGCGTCAGCCCGAATAGGGACGAACATTCGTATGCGTAGTCAGCCCACAGGAGAAGCGGCAAGTTTCCTTTCCGGCCTGTTTGGTTTAGTCCGTAGGAGCAGAGGTGGAGTGTCATGGAACTCGAACTGACGAGTACGCAGCGCACGATCAAGGACACGATCCGCAACTACCTGACCCGCGAGATCGAACCCTTGGTGCCCGACCTGGAGGCGGAACGCCTGATTGTGTACGAGCCCATCCGCAGGATGGTGCGCGATCTTGGTCTCGCCGGAGGGCCGGGCCAGATTGTGGAGGCGATGACCACCTCGTCCGCGGACGAACGGCTCGACCTCTTCATTCCGCCGACGGTGGCCATTGAGATTTCCCGCGTCTGCGCCGGGCTGACGCTGAGCTACGGCGCCAGCGTCGGTTTGGCCGGCGGCGCCATTCTGTCGCGGGGCACGCCCGAGCAGAAGGCGCAGTGGGGGCCACGGCTGATGTCCTTCGAGCAGATCGGATGCTGGTGTCTGACCGAACCCGATGCGGGCTCCGCCGCGTTGCGCGACATGAAGACGCGGGCGGTCCGTGATGGCGACCACTTCGTGCTCAATGGCTCGAAGACGTTCATCACCAACGCGCCGTATGCCGACGTCTTCGTGGTCTACGCCAAGCTGCGCGACGGCAACGCCGATAACGTGCAGGCGTTCATCGTCGAGCGCGGCGATCCCGGGATCTCGACCGGACCGCCGCTGAAGAAGATGGGCTTCAGGTCGAGCCCAACGGGTCAGGTGTTTCTCAGCGACTGCACCGTTCCGGCCGACCGCCTGCTCGGCGGCGGCATCAAGGAGCGCGACCACGTGCGGCAGTCGTTGGCAAACGAGCGCCTGGGCCTGCAGTTGATCTCGTACGGGCTCATGGAGCGCGCCTTCGACATCGCGGTGCGCTATGCGCGCGAGCGCCAGCAGGGCGGGCAGCCGATCGGCGAGTACCAGCTCGTGCAGCGCCGCCTCGTGCGCATGTACATGGCGCTCGCCAACGCTCGTGCCTTCGTTTACGGCGACTTCATCGCCGGCCGCCGCCGCGCGCAGAGCGTCGCCGACATCTGCGCTGGTAAGCTCTACGTCGCCGAGATGGCAACCTTCGTTGCGCACGAGGCGATCCACATTCTCGCCGGCAACGGCTACATGGAGGAGTACGTCGTCGAGCGCCTGGCGCGCGACGCCAAGCTGGTCGAGCTCGGCGGCGGAACCACCGAGATGCAGGAGCTGACGGCCGGACGCTGGCTGGTCGACCACTACGGCCGGTGAGGCATTGCCCGATGCGGCGGCGAGCTTGGACTTTGTGCCAGACGCTGCGGTATTGAGCCGTCATGGCATCCCAAATCAAGGGTAAGCGGGCCGTCGTCGGCCGGCCCCCCGAGAGGATCCTCGATCTGCTCGACTGAGCCCTGGAAGAATAGGGATCAAGGGATCGAGGGATCGAGGGGGGCAGCACCCGACAAGGCTGAGACCGTGAGCCGGTCAACAGGGAGGGCCCATGAAAAGCTGGTGGCGCGAGCGGCTGAGCCGTCGACCGTGGTGGATGAACGCGCTGATGTTTTTCTGCGCGTTCATGGCTCTCGTGTACATGCCGTGGGACTTCCTCGTGAAGCCGGTAGCAGCAGACGAGGAGGCGTGGCTTGGGCTCCTGCTGCGCGGCTGGGCGGCGAAGCTGACCGAACCGCTGCACTGGGCGATCTACGCGGCGGGCCTGTACGGATTCTGGCACATGCGCGCGTGGATGTGGCCGTGGGCGGCGGTCTATGCCGCGCAGGTGGCGATCGGCATGTTCCTGTGGAGTGTCCTGTACGTGGGTGGGTTCCGCGGCTGGTTCTCCGGCGTGCTGGCTTTCGCGCCGTTTGCCGCCATCACGCTGGTGCTCTGGAACGCGCGCGAGCAGTTCGGTCGGCAGCGCCGGTCCTTGAGAGAGCGCTACGGTGAGTGGGCGCTGGTGACTGGCGCGTCGGCGGGCATCGGCGCGGAGTTTGCCCGGGCGCTGGCGCGCGAAGGGCTGTCCTGCGTGCTGACCGCGCGGCGCGAGGATCGCCTACGGGAGCTGGCCGCGGAGCTGGAGCGCCAGCACCACGTGTCGACCCGCGTGGTGGCGGCCGACCTCGCCGACCCAACGGGGGCCGAGCGCGTGGTCGATGCGGTCAACGATCTCCCGATCGCCGTCTTCATCAACAACGCCGGGTTTGGATACGCCGGCCGCTTCGACAAGCAGAAGACCGAGCGTCTGCGCGAGATGATCGAGGTCAACTGCGTGGCGCCGACGGTTTTGGCGAGCCGGCTGCTGCCGGGAATGCGCGAGCGCAGCCGCGGCGCCATGATCATCACGGGATCCATCTCCGCGCACCAGCCGTTACCGTGGCACGCCCTCTACAGCGCGACGAAGGTGTTCGATCTGCATCTCGGCGAAGCGCTGTGGGCCGAGCTGCGCGGCACCGGCGTGGACGTGCTGGTGCTCGAGCCCGGGCCGACCGAGTCCGAGTTCCGCGACGTGGCGGGCGAGACCCGCGAGGTTGGCGAACCCGCGTCCAATGTCGTGAGCCTCGCCCTGGAGCGACTCGGGGAGCAGCCATCGGTCATCTTCGGCTGGTTCAATTGGCTCCGGGCCAATTCTGCGCGTCTCGCTCCACGCTCGCTGGTCGCTCTCATCGCCCAGCAGGTGGTCTTGAAGCAGACGCCGCCCGAGATGCGCTGAGGCACTTGGAAGAGTCGACAGTCAGGACCAGTCGACCGTCAACAGTTGATGGTCGATAGTCGGATGACACGACACTCTGGCTCAGGGATCCGGGGGAGAAGACCTTCTACGGTGAGTAGACAGTCCACCGCCTGCGGTGACTGAAGTGGGGGACGCGCTCTGCGCCCCCCACTCGATCTTCAAGGACAGCGAGGTCTTAGCGGTGGTTCGCCCGGCGATTTCTCAACCGCAGCGTTCCGAACAGACCGAGCATCGCTGCGAGCAAGCCAAGTCCAGCCGGCGCGAGAGCGGGCGCAGCCTGCTGCGCCCCAGCCGCCACGCGGATGTTGCAGGGGAGGTCAGCGATCGGAACCGGGTTGAATCTCGCCTGAAGCTCAAACAGCCAGATTTTTTCGAGCCAACTTGCGGGCCCGGTACTGCTCATTTCATCGACATCGAGGCCATTGTAGATCAGGAGGCCGCTTCCCAGCCTCGCATAGGTGTGCGCCGGACCGCTGATGTTGTTCACGTTGGTGGCTGACATGTCCAAGCACCAGTTGAAATCGCGCGTCGTCATGACATTCGCGTCGCCAACCGCATCGGTCTGTGCCCCAAGTGCGCCCGCGTCGATGAAATGAGGATCCGACGGGTTGTCGCTGGACAGGACGTTCTCCTCCGCGATCGTGAGGGTTCCGGTGGCGCCGGCCGCTCCGGGGTTGGCGGTCGTGAACGGGAAGGGCAGCCAACTGTAATCGAGTCCGTCGGTGACTCCCTCACACTCGCTGTCGTAGATGATCAGCTTGTGGCCGTTGCGAACGAAGGAGACCAGGTCCGCCTTGGCACTGTCGGACAAGGTCGCCGTGTCGCAACCCATCTCGCTGCTCGCCACGTTGAGGGCAACGGTGTCGAAGGCCGCGAGATTGGCGGCGGTTACATTGGCGGGTGTAAGGTTTGAAAACATGAAGGCGCTGAAGTCCGCGCCAGTGGTCGGCAAATACCCGCCGTTGGTCACCGCCGGCGAACCCACGATCGCCACGTTGACCGACTGCGCCGCCCGCGCAAGGCCGCCCCCCGCCAAGAGCACAACACTTACGACCAAAACCGATAGTCGAAACTGACGAGCCGCCATCGTGCCCATACCGCCTCCCGTCGCTGCAGGTACCAAAATTTATGCCCCCCGTTGTTACGCGAAAGAGTCAGAAAGGTCAAGGTCAAACGGGACTATTTTCGGGTTGGTCGCAGGGCAGAAGTTCCTGAAAGGTGGCTGTAGCTAGTTCCGCGCTCGGCGCATGAGGCGCCAGATCCCGACCATACCAAGGCCGCCCGCGAGCAGGAGCGTCATGAGCGGTGACAGCAGGGGAGCTCCAGTCGGTGACGTTACCGCCGCCGTCGGCCCAACCAACGATCCCTGAAAGCAGCCATCGACCGCGTAGATCAGCTCGGCCGACCTGAGCGGCCGGGAGAGACCGATACCGAGGCCCTCCAGGTCGACGAACGCGCCGCTCGAGTCGGTGCCGCCTGAACCGAGCAACTGATCGTCGCCCGCCCCAGCTTCGGGGATTCCGTTCGGTCCTGAGTCGAACACCCTGATACAGTCGGGTGCGAGGTCGGGTCGTGCCCGGCCCCGAACGCGTTGTGAACCGGCGATCGCATCGGTGATCACCGGCGGCGCCGGTGTCGGCGTGGGCGTGGATGTCCGCGTGAACGTCACTGTCGGCGTGGATGTCACGCTCGGCGTCGGCGTGACGGTCCGCGTTGGCGTGATGGTCGGTGTACTGGTGGGGGTGCGCGTGACCGTCGGGGATGCCGTCGGCGTCCGAGTTGCGGATGGCGTGCGAGTAGCTGTCAGTGACGCCGTTGGCGTGATCGTCGGCGTGTTGGTCGGCGTACGGGTAAGCGTCGACGTCGCGGTTGGCGTGACGGTCCGGGTATTGGTGGGCGTGCCGGTGATGGTCGGCGTGCGCGTCTGCGTTCGTGTCGCGCTGGCGGTGGCACTGGATGTTGACGACGGCGTCGGCGTGATCGTTGTCGTGCTGGTCACCGTGCGCGTCCTGGTTGGTGTCGGCGTCAGTGACGGGGTCAGCGTCGGCGTCGCGGTCGACAGCGATGTCCGCGTTGGCGTCAGTGTGGAGGTCGGTGTCCCGGTCCGGGTGGCGGTCGGCGACGCGGAAAGGGTACGCGTTGCAGTCACCGTCTGAGTCGGGCTGCCGGTTGGCGTCCGGGTCGCTGTCGTCGTGACGGAGGGTGTCTGGCTTGGCGTTCGCGTCGCTGTTGGCGTCGCGGTCAACGGTACCGTTGGTGTATCGCTCGGTACGGCCGCGGGGGTGTTGCTTGGTCCCGACGTGCTGGTCGGCGTTTGCGCCACTATGGGCGTTGGTGTGGATTCCGCACCGCCGTTGACGGATGCTCCCTGGACGCTCACGGTGAACGACTGCGGTGGCTCCTGATTGTCCGCCAGGATCACGTTGCTGAGCGACAGGAACGCGGGAGCTGCCGTGTTCGCTACGACGGTCAGGAGCGCGATCGTACCATTCCCTGTCGGCGGCGCCGCCATGCCCGAGGTTCCGTAGGCGACCTGAACGAAGCCAGTGACGTTGTCGATCGTGTCCGTTCCCACTGGCGAGCGGCCCGTGGAGATGAGAAACCAGTTCGGGTCCGGGCATGATGCCATCCCGCGTACGACCGCGCAAAATGGATTGCCCCCCAAGGGGGCAAAGGGCGCAATGCCCGCGCCTCGAAACGCCTCATTCGGGTTGAGGACGTCTAGGATCGCGGGGTCGAACCGCACGTCGAACTGAAACGCGGCGAGCCCCGGGCTCGGGA
>Ga0316626_10000155_pt1 | contig 23693 bp, 32 predicted proteins | sample OWC_Aug_T1_C1_D5_FD_207656 | JGI IMG/M metagenome (GOLD analysis project Ga0316626, IMG submission 207656) | Wetland soil microbial communities from Old Woman Creek delta, Ohio, United States - OWC_Aug_T1_C1_D5_A | ecosystem: Environmental > Terrestrial > Soil > Wetlands | place: USA: Ohio...
CCCGGCCCCGCCCCACCATGCCGCAGTTAGAGCTCGGTATCCTGCCGCTGACCTTACCACTTAAGGAAGGACTCAAGGTGGCTTTTTTTATTGAGGTTCGGTCCAGGTTCAAAAAGAGAAAAAAAGAAACCCATATAGGCATTGTAAGATCGTTCAGTGGTTCCTATGTTGTAATCGAAGGGATAACACGGCCAGGATTATATAACCGTGCTCCTGAAGCGCTGTTTGAGGTTCATAAATACCTGTCTATTGAGCAATTTTCAAAATAGGAATAATATATGAACTCCTCAGACATAATCGTTTCACTCCTCGGAGATAGCGGGAAAAATGCCTGGCTTCGTTCAGATATCACTGATATCCTGAGCGCTCAATGTAAAATAGAAAAAACAGAAGCTAACAGTAGGTTCACAAATGTTCTATCAAGAACGAACTATTTTGAGAAAATTGATGAGGTCCCGGTAAAATACCGGTTTTCAAATACAGGTGCGGCAAGATACAAAGCTATTCAATACGAGAAAGAACAAGCTCAAACTTTTCGAACCGATGTCGGGGAATTCATAAAAATATATTACTGGGATGCTTTCTGCATTTGCATCAGGGACCATATTGAATACCTGGAGATCAATTACAACGATCTCGTGAATGGTCTGAATTTCATTGCAGAGGGACTTCTAAGCAAATCACCTGATGACTATCTTATGAAACTTGATACTGCTTATCATGAGATAGAAACCGCGATAGATGATGATTTCAGGCCGAAATCCAGTATATATAATTTCGGGGATACACTCCAGGTCGAAGATATCAGGACCGCACATATCGGAAAGTTCGTTGAAGTCGAAGGCCGCATCGTGGATAGTATAATCCCAAAATCAAAAATAATGCGTGCGGCTTTCAAATGCCAGAGATGCGACCATATCACTTATATCAACCAGGAGGACCGCAGGTTTGTAGAGCCGTATCAATGTGAGAACGATGTATGCGGTAGAAAGGGACCATTCAAGCTCCTCGATGAACCTGAGAGTGATCTAATTGATTATCAGGAGATGATTATTGAATCACTCCAGGGCGGACAGGTCATCCTATCAGTATCCGCTTACGGCGACTTATGCCGCCCCCCATGGGAACGAGATGCAAAAGTCGTTAAGATTTGCGGCATTGTGAGAAAGATGCAAGCTGTATCAAGAGGAGAAAAGAAAAACCTTTTTGAGTGGATAATTGATGCAGTAAGTATCAAAATTTCAGATGACAGCAATACAGAGCCGCCAACTGAAGAAGAAATCAAACTGTTTGAAGAATGGGTGAAGCAGCCTTATGAGCTCAGAAAACGAATTTTAGAATCAATTGCACCTAACATAGAAGGATTGTTGGAAGTTAAAGACGCGTGCAGCCTTTCGTTATTTTCCGATTGGAACTGGGGATTAGATCCTGATGTTGTGATTGAAAGAAGCAGTATACATGTTCTGCTATTCGGTGATCCTGGAGTAGCCAAATCACAAATCATCAAAGATGTTATTTATTTGTCCCCTAAGGGTAAGTTCGGACAAGTAACGAACATGACCAGGGGAGGACTCAGCACTGTGGCTGTCATGGAAAACGGAACCTGGCATGTAAAAAGTGGCTTTTTCAGCCAGGGAGATCAAGGTATAGTGGGTCTGGATGAAATCGATAAAGTGCATGAACCCCAGGATCTTAACTGTCTCGTTTCAGTATTGAATGAGCAGATTCAGCATGTGAGCAAGGCTGGCCAGAATGATCTTAAGTTCAACACCAGAACCGCTGTCCTCGGTGCCGCGAATCCTGGTAAAGGAGGGTATCTCAGAAAAGGAGAGATCTTGACACAGCTTGAGAATACCATCCCGAGCTATATATATCAGAGATTTGACCTTATTTTTGTAATCAAGGATATACCTGAACGACAGAAAGACAGCATAGTAGCCGATAACATAAATGCTATGCATAGCGATCCGAAAATGAGCAGGAAGAGCGTTACAAGAGTGATATCACCGGAATTGTTTCGAAAATACGTGTTGTATGCACGGACAAAGCCGGTTCCCGTATTCGAGCCTAATGCCCAAAAGCTAATCAAAGAATATTATCTGACACTCCGGGCCCTCCCTGGAGAATATCCTGTGATCAGTGCAAGACAGGTGAATAATATAAACCGGATCTCTAAGGCAATAGCAAGAAGGGAAATGGCTCCGAAGGTGACAGAAGAGCATGTAAAACATGCAATAGGGATAATGAGGGCAAGCCTGGCAACTCTGAGCGAGGAACAGGAATATGGTGTGTACAATTACGGAAGAACGAAGAGCCAGGTAGATAAGATCCGGTCCATTAAGGATGCTATCAGGGAAACCTGTGAAAGGAAGAACTCTGCAAGCATCGAAGAGATCGCGTATATTTCCCAGCTTGATAACATGGAAGTTGAACATACTTTGATGATACTTGAAAAGTCAAAAGAGATATTCAAGGCTCGTGGCGGGTTCAGGGTGACATAGAAGGGCAGGTAATAAAGAATGAATAGAAGAAGAATATTTGAATGTTGTAATTGCGATCCACAAAATCCTTGTATTACAATTTACAGAGAGATATTGGATGTAAAAGTTCCTACTGAATGTCCTTTTAACGATACAGCTGAATGGATGGAGGTATATGAGCAAAGTTAAAACCCAAGATGAAATTAATAATGAATGTAATTTTTGTGAGAAAATTACCTGTTCAAAAGCTTGTTTCAATCGTCATGTTGGTTCTATGATAGCTCTGGGAAAGTTGATAGAAGCTATTGAAAGAGAGGATGAAATAAAAATATACGTGGCAGGAGGATAACATAACATGAAATTCCTTTTTTCTGTCCGGGTCCTTGAACGAGGCCTGAACTTCCTGGAGGACAGAAGAAATTAAGATCACAGCTTTCTGTCTGCCGGCCAGCTGAGATCTCGGCAGTCCGGAAGGACAGAAATATCTTTTTTTTGACTTCTATCTAAGTTATTAATTTTAGAATGATGTCACTGCATAATGAATCAAGTCACTACATAGTGATTGTGTCTGCGCATAATGAATCATGTCCCTGCATTGTGATTAGGTATATCTAATACTTTCAGTTAGGTATATACCTTCTATTCCACTGGAACAACTTCCTAAAATCCTATGATACAAAATCATATGTCAACGCATAGTGGAAAGTGTCAACGCATCATGAATCATGTCAGTGCATAGCGAAACATGTCAACGCATCATGAATCAAATCTACACATAGCGGAAAAAATGCGTTGATTCATGGCAATAAACCTCATGAATCAAATGCAGCAGACTGAATATACTAACTGTCTAAACAAAAACCCAGTTTTTCACGAAATACATAATTCCTTCTTTAGAACTCTAAAAATGAAAAAAAATCAAGAATATTTACAAAAATAACGCTCTGCGATTTGATTCATGGTGTTTTTTTCATTAAATCGTATGAATCATGGTAGGCTTACGCATCTTTATTTTTTATTGATTCATTATCGGGAAACACCACATACAGCTATGTATATTGTTTTTAGTATTGATTCATTATCGGGAAACACTGCATTTTCCTTTAGATTTCTGTTCTCCAGGAAGATCCTGCAGATGCTCTCCGGAGGGACAGAATCAAAGAAGCTTGGGAATATATCTTAAATAAGCCAGTCTCAACTCCTCAGGGTCTATATGGTCATAGATATCAATTGCATCCTTCCTGCGGTCCCCTCTGAGCTCCTGGATGAATTCCCTGGGCATACCAGCCCTTCTGAGATGAGTGGTAAAGAAATGCCTGAAGCAATGTGGCGTCAGTTTCTTATTAAGAGTTCCTTGAGGATCATGCAGTCCGAGTTTACCGGCATATTCCACAATAGAGTAATAAACATAATTCCTGTTGATTCTCTTGCCATTGGAATTGACCCAGAGTGGATTTCTGTCCTCCCAGGCTGCCGAGATCTCAGCTGGCCGGCAGACAGAAAGAATGACCATTCTCCATTCAAGATATTCCTTCATTGCGGCAATCAGTTCGGGATCCATGAATCCTAACCGGTTAGTGCGTTTAACTTTTGGCTTGATCCAAAACTCACCCGTTTCCAGGTCTAGATCTTCCAGGTCCATGGCGATCAGTTCCCCTCGCCTGAGGCCAGTCTTGGCCAGGAAGAGCATCATTGTCCTTACAGGGACCTCAGTAGAATTGATCAATAACTTCATATTTTCGACGCTGATAAGCTGTCTGGTATTCTCCCCCCCATACTGTTCTTTCTTCCGGAGATACCGCCGGCGGAAAACAAGAACAGGATTCACTACAACTCTTTTTTCAAAAACGAGGAAATCATAGAAGGCACTGATGCTTGAAAAATATGCAGATATCGTTTTATTAGACAATTCCCGGGCCCGTAGATGTCTCAAGAACTTTCGCAGATCGGATATATCAGCATCGAGATCAGGGTAAAACTCAAGGAAGTATTTTACATTGCTTTTGTAACTTTCAATGGTATGGAACGTAAATCCCATGCATTCGAGATCATCTACAAATTCTTCTAAAATGCTGCTCATCTAAAACCATCTCGAGGATATCACGAATCTATATAGATATATATTATATGTTATTTTTATTTTCTATCTTCTCGAGTTTGTGAATGTGTTGTGAATTGGTTGGAAAGGTTACAAAAAGCAACACGCAAAGGGCGAGTTGGACGAACTCCATTTCTATATCCTTCCGCTTTCCCCTGGTTATAAATTATGGGTGCACCAGTTTATATATTATAGGATAATTATGTTAGGCATATGGTCTTTGTTGCTATTGTTGGAGATCCAGGCGAAGGTAAGACGGCCACAGCAGCATATATGGCCATGATGTACTACGAACAGGGATTTACATTACACTCTAACTTTCAATTGTACCTCCCTCAACCGGATGGATCTAACAGAAGTATAAGTAAATCAATTAAAACATATAAAGATTTTAATAATATTCGGGAGGGATATTTTTTTGGAGATGAATTATGGAGCTGGATAGATGCGCGAATGTCTATGTCTGATGCGAATATGTTTTTATCAGATGTTCTACTAAAAGCACGGAAACGGCATTTTAATCTGATCAATACTACGCAGCATCTCTCTCAGCTGGAAAAAAGGATACGGAATGTAACACAGTATGTGATTTACCCGGTAAAGATCATAACCGACCCTGTAACAGGAGACCGGGTAGAAATAAAGCCGGACCTACTGCATCCTATCGACATGAGACCTTATCTTCCATATACACGCATCCATGCGTTTGTATGTGCTCCGGACCCACTAACCGGATTCTACGATAAGGTCGTTTCAGAGTTCGAGTTTCCATTAGAGCCAGTTTCAAAATGCTACAATACAGATGAAGAAGTTGAAGGATTATTATCAGGAGAACTGGAACAGGGAATTAAAGTTGAAAGACAATTCTGCCGTGTTCTCAGAGATGCATATCCAGACGAGGATAATGTCAAAATAAAGTTGATGCCAAATTCGGGAATTAACCAGAATACATTGGATGTCGAAATGACTAATGGCTCTGATCTTTCAATTTTCGATGTTACAACATTATCAAAAACAAAAAAGTATTTTTATTTAAGGCTGAAAGACAAAGACATATCCAAATATCCCGAATTGGAGGAAAGCAGGGGAGCAAAAACATATTTTGCATTTAAATATATGGATAAGTGGTTCCAGCTGCCGAGTTTTCGTGTCTGGGATGCAACAAAGACAACGATCCCGATTAAGAAGCTTTTACCATTCTGCGAAGAGATCGCACCAGTTTAATCATTATGTTCCGTATCCAAACATTCTGTACACGTCACATCTACTTTAGAAGTACTCCAAGCAATAATTTTGCCACAGTCTGAGCAGACAACAGGAAGCCATGTCATTTTTTCTGCCATACGAATACCTTTGTAATACTTGGGGAATTTCTTATTTCGATATTTCTGAATTGATTATAAGCGATCCGAGCGGCATTATCCGCAACTGCAAAGATATCATCCCTCACAGCAGTTTTCCCGAATCCTTCAAACGTAGCAAACATTTGCATATAGACGCGGGTTAAGAAATAATAAAGTCCAAAATCATACACCTTAACAAGGGAGAATTTGTCCTTCATAAAATCATTTAACAAATCCTCATCGAAAAAAGTATTATGCCAATGCTGTTTTATTGGTTCAATCCCGACTTTATGACGCATGTTGTTTAAAGAGACAAAAGAACCGGTTGTGTTTTCAACCATCAAATACAATCCCCCATATCTTAAAGAATTATAAATATTTTGGATTGCTACTTTTTGTTCATCCCAATTCTGGAGGTTTATTAAACATCGCTGTGTAATGATTTTATCATAAAAAAAAGATGATTTAAAAGACAATATATCTCCTTCCTTTAAATCGATATTACACTGTTTTTCAGTTACTATATTATTGCAGGCAACTCCTCTCAGGTAATTAGATCGCTCAATCGCTATACAACTTTTTACCTTTTTAGCATAATCGATTGTTGCCAATCCATCACCACACCCAATATCAACAATTCTATCACCAGCGCAAAGATGTTTAGATACTGCCTCAATTTCCAACCGATGGAGATTATTATCAATTATAGACACGGTGTCGGGAGATTCCCAGTAATCTTTTATTTTCAACATTTAACCTCTTATTTTAACCTCTTATTTTTATCTGTTAATTTCATGCGTGTGTTCTTAATGCTAACTCATGCCACGCAATTCTATTTTTGGAACTTTGACCTTTTCTGTCCGTAGCCAGCTCAAGACTAAAGTAGTTCCAGGACAGAAATATATAAGATTAAGTTTATATATCTCGTCCACTATAGTTTATAGTGAGGAGACTGATAAAAAGAATATGAAGATGAACTTAGCAAAAGTTGCAATGACCAGGCTAGCTCTAGTCTCTATCGCTATCGCAGGGATGATCTCTTCCGCCAGCGCAGTTATCAACATGACGACATCATTCCAGCCGATCATAGACATAATCGGTGTTATAACAGGTAACTCCGACTCATGGATCGGCCTGATCGTGCTTGGAGTTGAGATAACGATCGCTCTGGCAGTAGGCTACTTCGTAAGGGGCATCATGTCCAAAGCTACAGGTCATGGCAAGTAAAGCAGAAGAACAAAAACCCCAGCAGGCGGGGCAATGCCTGTCAATTTTCCCCAATGTTTTTTTATGTCATTCAATCTGACAATTCAGAGTGCAAACCTGAAAGATACTAATATCATTAGAATATCAGATTTTTCCCAGGTAGCATCAATGGATAATAATCAAACCATCAATATTCCATATGATAATTATATTTTGCACCTGACTTCAAATGTTTCGACGATCTCCTGGACAAACCTCTTTGGAAATCTCAGTAAATTACAATCAGATGGATTGATTTTAGCTCTTATCGTTTTAATTCTTATTCTTACTTACGTTTTTGTAAAGGGGTTGGAACAGTGAGCTTTGATCTGTTTGAAGCCCGATGTCCAAAAGATGGAAAATTATTGGGTAGAATCAGTGGTGTTGCTGAACTATTTTGTGCAAGATGCAAAACGAAATATCAAATTCTCCCGAAGGTCATAGAACCTCATGGAGAAATCAGCTTTGAAATTTTGAGCGTCTCCGAACGCCTGGAAACAGGTGTTCGGTTATGCGAAATACAAGGAAAAAATTAATATTATTTATATTAATATCGTGTATTCCATTCATAACTCCTGTGTCTGCTGCATGGGCTTATAATACCTCGACTAATGTGTCTGTTCATTCCGGGATCTATAAGCTTAACATCAGCAACAGTACGGTAGTGTGGGGGAATACTTCCCATTTGAATCTTCCTTTTTACCAGGTGAACGGGACGGATATTAATTTCGAGATGAATGGGGTAAATGTCAGTTTTTATAGGGACAGGAATAGTAGTACGGATGGTTCCGGTGTCTACGGTTTGTGGTACATCAATGTAACGGGTACGGGGTATCTGAACGTAACATCCGGTGTTGTGAATTTTCCTGATGCGAGCAATGGAACGAGGACGTTTCCATTTTATGAGTCCGGATGCAGTCTTTATCTTTTTGACGTATATGGAACTGTGTCAGCTTGTCAGGGTGGCATGATTCGTATAACCGGAACTGATGAATGGGGTAGCGGTATCAAATCGAAATCCCCTGTTTATAATTCAAGCGCTTTTACGCTCGAATTCGATCAGATGATAAGTGTTACTGGCGGGTACGCTTTTGCCGGTCTTGCGGGGAGTACTTTGCTTATCGATCCTAATAATGCTGGAGCTATATCTTATTTAACATCTGGAATAACTCATTATATCATGCATAATGGTACCATAGATGCAGTATCTACCTACGGATTATCGAAAAACAGGATGAAATATGTTATTGATGGGAGTACTGGGTATTCAACATTCAAAAATGAAACCTTGTTGAGCATTAATTCTACTGTTCCCGTAAATTATCGTTATTTTCATTCCAGTGAATTTGCGTCTGGTATTTATGGGTATGTGGGAAATATTTTTGTAAGGGGATATCCCGATGGTTTTTTTACTGCTAACTGGACCTCTGCTTATAACGTTTCCGGAAGTCCCGAGATAACTGAGTATTCCCCTGAGACTAACGTGACGAGTTTTGAGTATACTTCACAGGTATTTTCTGTGAGTTTAAATCAGACTGTGAGTGTAACTTGGCTTCTGAATTCCACAGTGGTTCAGCAGGATAGTGGTGTTGTTTATTCCAATTATACTAATTTGAGTGGGCGTAAGGGGAGCTGGAATGTGACTGCTGAAGTAACAGGGGTTAATGGTTTAAGTTATAAAACCTGGAATTGGACTGTTTCTGAAACAAACTTTCCCTGGTCTGATGATTTTGAGGGAGGGAATCTTAGCAGGTGGAATACGACTTTTGCTACCGGATGGAGCGTAATAACGAATGGTAGCACGAAGGTTGCAAATCAGAGTGGCGGTGATCCCAACAGGAGGTTTTTGGTTCAGGATGTAACAACGAATCTTTCTCAGTATAGGGTGACTGGAAAGTTTAAGGTGAATGTAAAAGGCCAGCCTGAATTTCTGGTGCGTGGTGCTGGGTATGCTGCAAATAGTTTGCCTGATACTGGACTTATGTATTATCTAACTCCAAGTGATAAAGTTGAATGTTTGAGAAATAATGGCAGTGGCTGGGATGATTGTAGTGCCAATCATCCAGATCTTAATCTTTCATCTGGCTGGCATACATTTAATGTGACTGTGAACGGGACTAACTATCGTTTTTCCGTTGATGATGTCGAATTGCGAAATGATACGGTGACGGGTATTTCACAGACCGGACGTATAGGTTTTGATTCTTGGTCAGGAGGCTTGGAGCTGGATGATATCGTTATTTACGACAATCTAGTGAATGAATCTTTAATTTCTTCTTCTCCTGAAATAACGGCTTATGCTAATGATTTTGCGGGCTGGAACAAGTCATTTATAAGTGTTGGTGTGGGTGCCAGGGTGAATTTTAATGTGACCTTGAATCAGACAGCAAATGTATCGTGGTCTGTAGATGGTGAAATTAAGCAGAATGCATCATCTACTGATTTCTACTGGAATTTTCCTTCTGTTGGAAATTATAATGTTACATTCCATGCCTGGAACAGTAATGGGAGCAGTGGTATCGGATATACTGTTGTGAACGTGTCAGGGTTTCCCTGGTCTGACGATTTCGAGGGAGGAAATCTTAGCCGTTGGAATACGACTTATGCTACAGGATGGAGTGTAATAACGAATGGCAGTACGAAGGTCGCGAATCAGAGTGGCGGTGATCCTAACCGTAGGTATCTTGTTCATGACATTACTAAAAATCTGACTTATTATACAGTGACTGGAAAGTTTAAGATTAATGTTAAGGGCCAGGGAGAATTCATGCTGCGCGGTGTTGGGTATAATGCAAGTAGTTTGCCGGACACCGGTATTATGTATTATCTTTCAGCAGCTGATAAAGTTGAGTGTCTGAGGAATAATGGGAGTGGCTGGGATGATTGCAGCGCGAATCATCCTTCTTTTGTCCAGTCCGCAGGCTGGCATAACTTTACTGGGATGGTCAACGGGACTAATTATCGTTTTATGATAGATGGAAATTATATCAGGGATGATACAGTGACAGGGATTTCCGAAACAGGTAGGATAGGTTTTGATTCTTGGTCAGGAGGCTTGGAGCTTGACGATATTGTAATTTATGATTATTTATACAATGGGACGTCTAACGGTACTGGTGCTGGCAATGCGAGTATCAGTGGTGTGAACTCTACTTATATGATGGTAGCGGGCCAGAGCCTTAGTATTGTTCCGGTGTGTAACGGTAATCTTTCTCTTGATAATTATACTTCTGACTGGAACGGGTCTGTATGGAAATATGATTCCGGTGTTCTTGACGGTGCTTCAATAAAGAATCTAAGATTTTCCTGTGAGAATAATACGTATGCGAATGCTTCTTCGAAAGTGATTACTTTCAGGAACTGGTCTAATTTTACCTGGCCTAACAGGAGTATCATGCTGACGAGTCCCGGTTATGCTGCCGGAGACGGGATAAATTATAGCGGGACATGGGGTATGCAGTATAGTAATACGACGGTTGGAGATACTGCTTACGGTCTGGCTTTGTGGGAGAAGTATGAAGGTGGTGTTCAATCTTGGTCTTACAGTATTGCAGCATTGTACTCTGCGCCCGAGCATGATCTTTTGAACTGGACCTATCAGGGTGTTATTGCTACAGGTCTTGGTGGGACAGAAGGGACAAGTATCCTTCCGGTGAGGTTGCCGAATGGCAGTATTGTGTATTACTGGTATTATTCCGATACTACCCCCGGTACCGGGGCGCCAAAATCCACGTATTGCAGGCAGACTACCAATATAACTGTGAATGGAAGTTGGGTAAATTGTAATCCATATAGTCCGATCCCTAATCTTTCAGCAAACAGAATAGATCCTGCTGCCTGGAATAATACGGCTCAGGGTTATTATCAGCTTGAGACTTCTGAGGAAGGCGAGTATCTCAGTGCCTGGAGGAGTCCCAACGGGACATCCAATAGCTGGACCTATATCGGAGATTATTTCCAGCCGGTGCCAAGTGATTGGGATTATTCCGGGTATAACGGGCTTGGGGATACTCACACGATCCTGAATCATAATGGTGTCTATGAAAAGACCTGGGCGACACAGCAGGCTTTCGGTGGTACATCGTTATCGGAGGATACCGTTACTTGGTACAGGGACAATTTACAGTTTCCACAGCCTTCGGGGAGACTTGCGCCTCAGCCTCAGGGTGGGTGTAATGGTATCCCGGTGATCCATGACGATTATCCGTATAAGTTTTATTTCTGGTCTAATGATTGCAGATTGATGCCTCAGATGGTAACTGCGGGATATTATGAATATTTCCCGGAGGAAGAGGGTGTATCCGGTTATCCTAATATTACCTCTCAGGCCAACTCTGTGAATGGGTGGAATCAGACCGCGATGAGCGTTCAGGCCGGAAATACTGTTAATTTTAATGTGACCGTGAATCAGACCGCGAATGTATCATGGTCTGTTGACGGGGATATCAAGCAGAACACTTCATCCTCTGAATTTTCATGGCTATTTGGGTCTGTTGGATCATTTAATGTTACCTTTCAGGCTATGAATAATAATGGTGTGAGCAGGTTGGGTTATACTGTAGTGACCGTGACTTCTGCCGGAGGAGGGGGAGGAGGAACTACCTATAATTATCTTACAGGATATGTCAATAACAGTGTTGGAATAGGTATTTCTGGAGCATGGGTAAATATCTCTGTCGGAAATGTACAGACTGGGGCATGGGGATACTATAATTTCGGATACCTGTTTATTCAGAATAATAGTTATGAAATAAATATTTCAAAAGCTGGATATCTTCCCAATGTCACCAATGTAACCTTCATACAGGATCATATGGTTTTTGACGGAGTTCTAGAAGATGAAGTAGTGCCAACTCCTACCCCCACTCCAACCCCTACCCCCACCCCGACCCCTACTCCAACACCACCTCCATTCGCAACAACAGGCTATAAAATTTTGAAATTAGACGATGCTACAAATTTAAAATACGTAAATGAGTATAAATATATCGTTTTCTTGAATGGTTCTTATTATGCAAATTTCTCAAAAGATGAAGAAATTTACATCCCCGATGGTTCTGATGTTTTAATCTATATCCCAAGTCCAATAAAAGCAGACTTTGCGAGTTCATATGATCTGGGTAAATCCATATTAGGTATGGGTTTCTTCTTCTTCCTGGGATTTGGAATACTTGCAATCGTGGTGATCATTGTTGTAAGAAAGTTCTGGAGGAAATGAAAATGAAGATACTATTCTGTCCAGGACCTAAATTAGATCTAAGATCACCTGGAGGACAGAAAGTATATCTGAGCACATTATGTCTGATTCTGATTATTTTTACATCTGGAATAGCTTCCGCAAAAATTACAGCTGGAGATTGCTCTGGTGAGACAATATATATGGGAGCTACGTGTACAACAGCCAATCGATTCAGCAGCAGTGAACAACACCCTAACGCAACGATTAAAGTTGAAGATGTTGATACGCATATTGAACCATATATAGCAAGAATAAAAATATCGGCGTTCTGGGATACCTATGGAACATATGGTTATGATGAATTTAATTTGCAGGCAGGAAATACCTATAGATATACAAATCCGGGCGATGAAAACGATTATATTGAGTTCACGATAGAGCTAATAGGTGGCTCATGGCCATGTGAAACTTGTTATGTGCAATTTGAGAATATCGATACGCAAGAAACGTTCTATGTATCGGCTTCTGGAAACGATGGAAACTCTGGTATTGACGAATCCCATAAATGGGCCACATCAAGACATGCCTGGTTAAATGTTGGGCCTGGGATGGATGTCAGAATATCAGGTTCAACAGATGGAGGCGACTTGGCACGAAGTTCAGATAATCTTGCTGGATATTCAAATGCTTATATAAATTTTATAGGGATTGATTTTCCAATAACAAGCCTCATTCAATTACAGGAGGTTCATTTTATAAATATAACAGGCTTCAACATTACTCGAAACGATGGACATTCTGCGGTTCAAATCGTAGCTTTTGATAGCGATATTAATATAAAAGGAAATAAGATATACAGCCCTGCCAATGCATTAGATATCAATGGAGTTGAAAACTATGGTGCAACTAACATATCCAATCTCGATTATTCAGATAACTATGTAATATCTCCAATGGCAGTAAATATCAACGATGTTATTTATGCAAGTGGCAACTACATTCACAACAATACATTCATCGTTAACTTTCAAGGGTACATCAGCAACACAACGGGTTTCTATGCAAACAAAGATTCAGATGGGAACTACTGGACACCATATAACGGGATTGACGCTGATAACGATTCGATTGGAGACACACCTTTCAACATTATTGACGTAAGTGATAACTACCCTAAAATGGACAGGGAAGCTGGATATGTAAAAGATCAAAATGGGACTATTCTTATTGGAGCGGTTGTGTCTCAATCTGGCGCAACCTATCGGAATACGACATCAAACTCCAGTGGACATTATGCTTTGAGTACAGTTGGAAGAAATACCATTACACTGACAGCAAGTTATGAAGGACGTTCAGGTCAAATAACAGCAACATATAATTCTCAGAATGCAAATATTACAATAGATCTAACGTCAGAACATGAAACTGAAATAACATTTTCAAACACTACCGACTACAATTCTACAATCACATCAAAAGCAAATAATGAAACCTTCTATGGTAACGTGTGGATCCAGGATTATAATATTTCAAAAATTTATTATCTCTATGTTCTCTACCCTAATGGCGATTTAAGAAGCACTCAGGATTTAAGCGGGGTGGATTTCGGTGGGACTCCAGCCTTCTTTCAGGGACAATTCAAGATTTATCCAGATGAGGATTATGGGAACTATTCATTCTGGCTTGCGGATGTGCTTAATGAAACAATGCTTTATCAGACGTCAATATTAATTTTCAATGGAAGTAATCCCAACCAGACTTCATATAACCCAAATTGTACTCATAATTGCAGCATTCCTCCTCCAGGAACTTTTTGTAATCCCTTCTGCATAAATCCATATTATGAATCTGCATCGATGTATTTTTCATCCGATCTAATAGGATTGACACCGATAACATCGGCTTATTTTAACAATACCGTATATCTCCATATTAACCATCCGAATGGGGATTATACCAATAATTCTTATATCATTTCTTTCTTGAAACCTGATGATTCCATATTTTACAACATGACAACATTAACAGAATATGGTTATGCTTCATGGGTCACTCCATGTTGTTTTGCAGGTACATGGACTGTAAATTTCATCAGAAAGAATATAAGCGACAATTTAACTCTTATCTTGAATTCAACATCTCTTTACCTTTCACAAAATCCCGGGCCTCCAGTGATCAATTTATCTGTCCTTTCAGGATACGTTAGGGAAAATGTCAGTCTTAGTCCCATATACGCGGCCACGGTCACAGCTGGAAGCTATAGTGCAAACACCAGTGCATCCGGGTATTATATAATTCCGGATATGTTAGATGGCAATTATACGGTTACAGCATCAAAGACTGGATATACATCCTCATCAGCATCGATATCGATCCATAACGGATCCATTAACAATATGAATTTTTTCTTAAGCTGTATCGGGACATGTCCAACCCCAACCCCAACCGGTTCATCACCTACTCCAACTCCGACATCAACGGCAGGCATTCCTCCAGGAAGTACAACGGAAACCGATCTAGGTAATATTTTCTGGGCCTTTTTTTTCATTGCCACAGTGTTGTACGGAATTGCATTTTTCCAGACTCTAGGAGATAAGGAATGAAAGAATATACCAAACAATGGATTCAATTTATAGTTTCATGGATGTTTTTGATAGGCATAATCTATATTGGGGCCAGTATAGCTCTTAACTGGTACAATTCTCTGCCAGTTGGATATCAGCCGGATCATTTCGTCAAGAACATTCCAGAATACTACAATGTTTCTAAGATATCAATTCCTGAAGGAACACAGCGAATTGCAAATGGAGTTTATCGATTACCTAATGGTTCACTCATTGGTTGTAAGAACTCCTCGTATTGTGAAATATTCGATATCGATAAACATAGAGGAGAAACACCATGAAAAAACCAAAAAGTTCTGTCCTTCCAGGCTGCCGAGATCTCAGCTGGCCAGCAGACAGAAAAATTATTCTTTGTTTTTTATTACTTTTTAGTTTAACATATCCAGCAAATGCTGCCCTGGTATGTAATGAATCACTCCTTATGGCAAAAGGTTCTTCTTATATCTGGCAAGGATACACTTTTGAATATACATCACTCCTGGAAAGTGCAACATATCCAGGATTCATTTTAGATGTCGGGTATACTGTTACACCTCCAAATCTGCTTTACCGCGCAAATTTCACCAGTGGTGTCACATGGGACAAAATAACTCAGCCATCATTTACAATCGAGACTTTATTTTTATTTGGAGATGCGAGCAATTCAACGCACAATATTTTTTGTGCAGATGCCGATTTCCTACCCACACCGACACCCACACCAACTCCTACTCCTACAGTACCTATTCCTGGAACACCGACAACAACTGGAACACCAACCTTGCCTGGAGACTGTCCAGAAGGAAACAGTTCATGCACACCATACCACGAAGGTGATTATAGAGAATTATTAAATAAGTCTCTTCCGCCGGAATCTCATGGATTCAAAGAGATCGCCGAGGGAACTGGATATCAGCCTACCGTAGGGGGTTATATCAGCATGGCTAAAGATTACATGTTTCTCTATGTCATTGTTGGCATGCTTATTTTCATTGGAAAGCTTTGGGGGCATTGATAATGTCTTTATTAGGTGAAACATTCGATAATATCATAGGAATCATCTCCAGCATTGCAGGTGGGATCGTTGGATTTTTTGGGGCAATTATTGGTTTTATAGGAAAACTCCTTACAATTCTTTATTATTTATTTACAGGTCTTGAAATAATAATAGCAATTGTCCTGAATCCTTATTTATTGGGGTTATTCATTCTCGGAACTGCGTTTTATTATGCTTCATTCACCGCAAAGACAAGAAAAGAATTAATGATGCAGACAGGGATTTATTACAAATATGTCGGTGAAGCTCTCTTAAAAATAGCCTATGGAGTTTATACACTTGTTGTTAGAATCGTTGTCGGGATAATAGATATGATTTAGAGGAGAAATGAAAAATATGGAAAGAACTATAACATTATTCGAGAACGGCAAACCTATATTTGGATTAAAGAAACACATAGATACCAGAAATAATAATCTGGAAGAACAGATTGCAGAGTTCATTATGCAGCTGGGTGATGGAAAAGGCATGATCGTACCAATGAGGGTTGCAAATCGGGTCCGTATCTTATGCAATCGTCACAGTGCTCTTGATGTAGTTGATATTCTCAAACACCCGAATGAATGGAGGATTAACGAACATAGATCATTACCGGAAGAAGAAGTTATCAAGAGAAACGATAAACAAGAAAAGATCACGCACGCAAGTTTATTGGTGAGGGTTTAAAATGAAATTCTGGGAATGGTTGAGCCGACTACGAATGCCAAAAATGCCTCAGCCCAAAGACGTTATAGATGCACCTGGGTTGTTAAAAGAGGAGGCTAATAAAAGTAATGCGAATCTTCTCTATGTCAAATACTTTTCGAAAGACGGGATTTTCGTTACTGATACTACTGCCAAGATACGAAGGGATACAGAGTTTGAAATCGCTTACTGTCGCGTCCCTGAACCACTCGGATTCATTATACGGAAGGGTGGTAAGAAGTTCAATGTTACGACAAAAAGAACTGAAATGTACGTGATAGAAGGATATTGTGCGTCCCTGGTAATGGGTGAAATATTTAATAATCCACGTTGGGGCTTAAAAGATTTGGAACATAACGATTATGCATCAGGACTGATAGGGAAAGAAGGCTATCTGATCTCTGTTTTTCCAGAAGATCTCCCCCATATCAATACAACAATTCAAGTTGAGAAAGAAGGACAAAACATCACTGTGGATATAATTCCCAAGACCCTTGCACAAATGGGTACCTCTAAATGGATGGAAGGAATGACTGAAAAAGTAACTGGAGGAGCATCGGTTATCATGTTGATAGGTGTGCTTGTAGGATTTGTCATAAGCCAGCTCCTGACGGCATTTGCAAGAGGTGGATAATAATGGATATCCCGTTCGTGAAAAAACCCGAGGATAAGCTTGCTGATAAAATCGTTGAAGAAAATAAAAAACAGATCCAGGAGCTTCTTTTCCCAAAAGATGGTCAAGAGAACCGTATCCATACAAAGGATATGGAGACCACGAAGATCATCCTGGAAGATATCCACAAAAAAGAACACATCCCTTCGTTGACAAATCTATCGAGAAAAGAGATAGATGCCGTCCGTCTTGCTAAAGGCATGAATATGTTGGCAAAAAATCCGCTTATTGAGAAGGACATTATGTTTTTCCTGGATCTGAAAAGGAGTGAAACCAAAGAACCTAAGAACATGTTACAGGGATTGTTTGATGTCGCTACACAATACATGCAGCAGACAGGGAATACCCTGATGAGAAAGATGGGGTTGCATTGAGGTAAATTATGGAAGAACCAATAGTTAAAATAGAACTTAAAAATAAGGGTAAAATTAAAAGTTTAACGCTGACACTAATATCATTAATGTTCTTATTCTTCGCGTTGTTTTTTTTAATTGTTACATCTATGATTATGAATCAATTCATAGGTATAAAATATGAGATTTACGATCTGATCTATTCTGGTATAACGGTCTTCTTATGTATCTATCTTTATTTTAAGACCAAGGATCTGGTGCAATGATGAAAGAAATCGAAGATATAAAGAATTGGCTATTAGCCAGGACATCTGGAGAACTGATACTTCTAATTGCAATGATGTTTTCCCTTGTAGGATTGACAGCGGGATACCTTATCGGACAATATCAGACAAGTGAAAAGATCATACAAGATCTTAAGGACCATGTTCTGGTATTTCCTGAGAATTTGACGCGAGACAGATTCTTTTCAATAGATGGAGAATATTTATATTATATTGTCAAAACAAATATCACATTGCAACAATATTATCAAAACCCAGAGGTGTATAAATAATGGCAGAATCGGCATATCAAACCAAGCAATCATTATGGCAAAAAACAAAGAATGCTGGAAAAGAAGCAATACGGAAAGGCAAACCGAAAATTAAGGCTGCTGCAAAAGTAGCCGGCCATAAAGCTGTGGAAGGTGGACGTTGGGCTGCACGGGAGGCATTTAAAGCCTATAAGGAAGGCAGTAAGGCCCCAAGGAAGAAGAGTAAGGGTAAGAAAGGAAAGTCGCGTCGTAGCTCGTCCTCACGTTCAAAGAGACGTATTATAATTGAAGACTATTGATGCATCTACAAGATATCTTCGATAAGTTTGAACTCTTATATCGAAATCCACTCAATTACATATACTCAATGAGTATCTACCATCTTCTTGTCATTGCCTATGTGTTGTGGGGGATCTCTGGATTCCATTCACAGACATTGGTTGGTTTAAATGTGGGTGATCTGAATTGGGCAGATATCGTCAGCCATGACATCCTTGCAGGGAATATCGCAAATTTGTTCTTCGCTGTTCTCATTGTTATTATCGATCTTTTATTTTTCATTATACTGTTCTTTGAATTTCCTAAATTAAACCTGACACCGGCCAAGATTACATTCATGGAAATCATAATATTCTCAGTTGCACTCTTTTCCCCTGGTCTTAGAATGGCAATGATGTTCTTATCATTGAACAGTATTCAGATAACACTTTTTTATAAGATCATGAACTGGATCCCAATATCAAAATATGTCTTCATCTCTGGAGGCTACATCCTGTTATTCAAGATCTTGATATATCCAATTCAATTTCTTTTAAAAGGAACGACATGAATGCAATAAATAGAGTAATCTGTACATTCATTGGATTGTCGTGCAATAAATGGATCCAATTTTTGATTGGGCTACTTCTTATTATCCTCGGCATAATTGCAGCTAATGGCAAAGCCTTTGTTGTTTTGATACCGTAACGGATGCGGATGTCCAGGATGCGATATGGCGCGTCTTTTCTGCCCTGCCAATGTGTTTGTACCTATGAAGTTTGTAATACATCGGTCTTCCAGTTGTGTTTTATTTTTCTGTCCGGGTCCTTGATCGAGGCCTGAACTTCCTGGAGGACAGAAGAAAATTAAGGATCATAGCTTTCTGTCTGCCGACCAGCTGAGATCTCGGGGCCCAGGAAGGACAGAAAAAGATATAAATTTTTGTACGCATTTTCTACGTGGAAAATAAAAAAATACTATGCATTTTCTACGTGGAAAAATTAATAAACCTCGGAAGTGTAAATAGTCATTGGCTGCATTCTCCTTCATTGGTTGCGTGTGGCTTTGCCTGCGTATCGTCTTGGCGGATGGGTGCGCAGGCTCTACTATAATTATATGTTTGGTCTACTGATAGTGATTTTATAATTAAACTGCGTATAATGTTTTATTTTGCGCACTTTTTGGGCTTCACAGTCTGAATAAATATAATACAGTTGGTAAATCGGGGTATGTATAGAATTTAATTTTATTTAATATTTAATTAGTTTTTAAAAATTGTGTTTTTGGTGATTCTGTCCAGAACTTTCCGGGATATCCTGACGATATCACTGATATCTAAGGACAGAAATACGCTCCGATGGGGATTTGATACCATACAAATCCCTATCGTAGCCCAGCTTCTGAAATTCCGGGCCGGAGTAAATAAAACCTGAGAGCCAGGAATTTATGAGTGTGCAAGCACCCTGAAGCCTAAGAAGCAATTACTTTATTTTATTTAAATCTTTGTTCTATTCTGTCCTGCCGGCGGGCCTGTCTAGAGCTGGCCAATAGGACAGAAATTTAAAAAAATCAAAAGGAAGCCCGCACCGGCATCGGGTTCAAATCCCGATCGGAGCATTCCCCGAACATTGCCGGTGCGGGATCCCACGCCACTCAGGCATACAGAGCCAACTGAATGACCCAAGTGGCATTAGCGTCACAAGCGCCTGGGTCTCCCATTGAGATAAATTGTAATAGAGTATTATATAACTATTCCCAATTTTACATATCTTTTTTCAAAATAATGTTAGTTCAAAGACGAACATATTTTAATAGATAACTATAAATAATAACACTCTCCTATGTTAACTTGCCATTTTTCCCTTCACAAGAGGGATGAGTGAGAATATACGGAGCCAACTAAATGGGTAAAAATACTATACTTAGTCCTCCAGCCGCGTCTGGAGATGGTGGAATCGAAAAGAAACAAAAATTCAATTGGGGATTATCAGAATCGCGATTGAATAAAGTTATCGCCTTTCATAAATCTTCTGGGGAAAAATCAAAAATGGGGGGTGAATAATTTGTGCCAGCGAAAACCCGCATTTTCAAAACCCAAACCACTCAAAACCGGTTTCAAAACCGGCGCTGGCAAATGGAGGACTGAAAAGTCCTCCCTCCTCCTATTCATTGTTCCCGGGGTGATGGTGGTATGATCCAGGAGTTCCAGTGCCCTCCTGACGGCCCTAATGTAATGTTCGGGAGAAGCGGCGAGAAATACGCGAACTGCCAGGCATGCTGCCGTTGTGGTGCATGTGCACGCGGCTATGAATTCGTGCCGATGGTAGATTTTAATAGTCGGATCGAGACTGCCACGAAACAATCTACGCAAGATAGCATTCATCTGGTTTCTGATATGTTTCCATATGTATCCTGTCACGTCCGCTGCGTGCAAGCAGTCCCTGTCCGAGAGATTCAATTTAAACCTGAGGGACGGCAGGATCATAACCGCTCCATAGAAGGAGAGAACACGAGGCATTATTTGCAGAGGCTGGCATCCCCGGCCTTTGCACGGAGGGGCTAAGATGTGTCCACAGTACAAGATCTATTATTGCCGGATATGCGTCAAGGAGATCAATCACGGAAGTTTCTGTAACCTTTGCTGTCAAACCCTTGCAAGGTTAAAACATTCCACATCAAGAAAAAATTTGACTGAGGATGAGCTTTTTGAGCTTGTTAAAGAAAGTCCTCTATATGTGAAATACAGGAAGGTCCGTATTTCTGTCCCGCAGCGCTCGAGATCCGGAAAGTGGGACTAGGACAGAAAAAGTAATTGTTGCGCTATAGGGTTGTGATTGTATGAAACTCTATGTAAATTGTCACCCGGATTATTTCAATATGCTTGACATGAAAACAATGGAGTTCCGTCAATTTGAAAGCATTGTCTTAAAAAATACAGAGACCGGAGAAACCAGGGAATTTCTAGTGAAGGATGTTAGGAGATTATATCCCAGCAGTGCCGGGAATGTTAAAAAATTGTATTCGAAAGTGTCCTGGATTCCAGACCTTCCGATTTTTGCTATAGACCTCGGAGATGAACTTGATAGGAACGATATTATTTTTGTTCCAAATTCTGTCCCGCAGCGCTCCGGGATCAATGATCAACAAAAGGACATAAAGACATTTGAAATTCCAGAAGTCGAAAAAACATGGCATGGTGTGGGTGATTAAAAATGGATACGTATAAATTAAGAAAATTATTTACTGAATTTCTGAAGAGTGAAAACTTTACTAACCTCGTACTTGATAATTCTGCAACCATCGATCAGGAGCCGAACCTGAAATATCAAAGAATTGACCGATATAAGGTGATGGTCCTTTCGAGACCTGAGATCAAGAAGCTGCTTAGATTCTGCGTTAAACATGACCTCGACCTATGGATTGGTGGGGATAAGATTTGCGTTGGGTATAACTACAGAACAACATGCGGTTGTGAGCTTGCCCGTGATCACCTGGAGAACATAAACAATTCTGTCCTTCCGGAGATCTCTGCAGCTGTTTCCATGGGAGACAGAATCGAACCTGACCATCACCTTGACGTACATGGGGGATTGGATTAATGGCCAATCGAAGGAAACTTATCTCGAAAAAATGCAGGAAATGCGGGATTGGTCTGAGCACCGGATATCCGCAGCTTCTATGTCCCAAGTGCCAGAAAGAACAGGAAGCGATTGATGAAGAGGCAAGGATCGCGGGGGCGATGGTATGAACAATCAAGATAGGGAAGAACTATCCAAGTTCGTTGAGCGAATTGAGGGTATAAAAACGGAGCTTGAGGAACTGAGAGATTCCTTGCAGGAACGCGCAGATAACCTTTCAGAAAAATTCCCTTCAAAATCTGAAAAACTGGAAGAAGAAGCGAATTCGGTGGATCGTATTATTGACAGTCTTGAGGAAGCGATAAATGATGCAGCTTATGTTGGGGGGGAATAATGATTTTAAAATGTCCAAAATGCAAAACTGAACTGCCTTATGGAGGATATCCATCAAACCCTAATTGTTCTACTGTAATGTGTATGAGTTGTGGGTATGTCGGGCCAGGATATGCATTTCATAGGATATGTGAAATCTGCAAGAAGGATTTTGATATTGAAGAGGGAACTAACATAGAAAAAAATGGTGAACTGTCATTTATGTGTAATGGATGTACAGATTCTGTCTCTCCAGAGATCTCGGGCCTTCGGGCCCTGGAGGACAGAAGATGAAAAAATCAAAAAGTTCTGTCCTCCTGGTGCCAGAGCGCTGCGGGAAGGACCCGGACAGAAACGCCGAAAATAAAATAATCATTGTTGGTGGAGCGCCTGTTCTTGCGAGTTTGAATCGAGAATACAACTGGAAGTATGGGGAATGGAAAAATCAGTGTGCAAGCGTTCATGCAAGGTTCAAAAAGAAAACATCCCGAAGCCAGAAGAACGGCAAGGAATATGAATATACGAACTGGTATGAGGAAACAGCGGCGGGTTTGAAATCTGTTGGGAAAGAGGAGCCGGATTACAGTGAATATTACCCGCCTGAACCGAAACCAGCCGTTACGTTCAAAGCAGCGGAATATAACGGCCATCTTATCCTCGAACATAAGGATTATGAGGCTAATAGCAAGCTGTTCAAAGACTGCCTTATATTCTCCCTCGAGGACTGCAAGAACCTCCTCCATCCGCTGTACAAAAACCCCGAGAAGGCTTTGAAAGATTCTGTCCGTTCCCCTGGGGTAAGCTCAGGAACGATCTCTGATCACGGAATGACAGAAAAAGATGATAATTGCCGCAGTGACGGGGATTGCGGTGAATGCGAATACCAGGATGAATGCCCTGTAATTGCGGAGGATCGATGAGATATCCTTCTGGTGTGGACCTTATTAATGCCGGGAAGTGCCCTCGAAAAGCCACATCTCCAATGGCTTGCATGTTTTGCCCGACCGGTCATATGCTGGAATGTCATTACCCGTATGACTGTCACGCGGCTGAATGTAATTCGGAGGAATACGAATGATATCTGGAACTCAATCGGGGGGGGGGGGGCGACCATGCCGCAGTTAGAGCTCGGTATCCTGCCGCTGACCTTACCACTTAAGGAAGGACTCAAGGTGGCTTTTTTTATTGAGGTTCGGTCCAGGTTCAAAAAGAGAAAAAAAGAAACCCATATAGGC
>Ga0316626_10000157_pt1 | contig 23643 bp, 25 predicted proteins | sample OWC_Aug_T1_C1_D5_FD_207656 | JGI IMG/M metagenome (GOLD analysis project Ga0316626, IMG submission 207656) | Wetland soil microbial communities from Old Woman Creek delta, Ohio, United States - OWC_Aug_T1_C1_D5_A | ecosystem: Environmental > Terrestrial > Soil > Wetlands | place: USA: Ohio...
AGTTTCCCATCCTGGCGGTCGGTGTTTTCGCGCTGGAGGATCGAATTGTCCCTGCTGCTGCTATGGCCAACAAAGAGCTGTCGACTATCGGGGCCGTGACGCAGACCACCGCGGCCGCAGTGCTCGGATTCCGGTCGCCTGGATCGCTGCGAGCCCTTAACGATGCGCCGAGATTAGCGAACGGCCGGTACGACCTTTGCCAGCTCGTGCCGTGGTACCTCGCACGCCAGGCCGGCGGGGACGATCTGATGGGTGGGTCGGAGTCGCCTGGCCTCGAGCGGTACCGAGAGGCGCGCGCGAGTTTGGCGGAACTCGAGTTGGCGCAGCGGGAACATCAGCTCGTGTCTGTCGAACAGGCACGCGCGGTACTTCTGCGGTGGGCCGCCGTGATCAAACGCGCTGGGGAGCGACTGAGGAAGAGACAACCGGAGGCGCACCGGACGCTGGCCGAGGCGTTGGTAGAATGTGCGAAAATCGTCGATGAGCTCGCCGCGAAAAGCTGAGCCGGCTGTGCACGCGCTGGTGGAGGTCCTGCGGTTTTGCCTCGCGCAATCGGACTCACCGCGATTGCGGCCGATCTCGGAGTGGGTCGAGGCGGAGATCGTGTTGCCCAACGGGCCGTTTGCGGGAGAGCGGTATCGGCACGATCGGCACCCGGTCAGCCGGCCTTGGTTCGCGGCACTGGACGCCGGCGAGTGGACTCGCTACGCGGCAGCTGGGCCGACCCAAAACGGGAAGACGCTGTTGTGTTACGTCGTCCCCGTGCTCTATCACCTGTTCGAAGTCGCTGAGACAGTGATCGTTGGGCTTCCGACGATGGACATGGCCAACGACAAATGGCAGGAAGATTTCTTGCCGGTGATCGAGGCAAGCCGGTACCGGGAGCTTCTGCCGACTACTGGCGAGGGCAGCCGCGGCGGGCTCGTGAAACGCGCGATTAGGTTCAGCAACGGGGCGACGCTGCGATTCATGACTGGGGGCGGGAGGGACAAGAAACGCGCTGGGTATACGTCGCGCGTCCTGGCGGTCACCGAGGTGGACGGGCTGGACGAGCCGGGGGAGCATAGCCGAGAGGCGGATAAGATCGAGCAGCTGGAGGGGCGGACTCGGGCATTTGGGCGCACCGGCAAGCGCGTGTACCTGGAGTGTACGGTCTCGATCGAGAAGGGAAGGATCTGGCAGGAGATCAAGCACGGGACGGATAGCCGGCTCGTGCGACCGTGCCCGCGCTGCGGGGTGTGGGTGAGCCCGGGACGTGAGCATTTGAAGGGCTGGCAGACGGCGGAGTCGGAAGAAGAGGCGGCGGCCAAAGCGGCGTGGCATTGTCCGAGTTGCGACAAGCCGTGGACCACAGACCAGGTCGTTGATGCTGGCCGTAGATCTATCCTCGTCCACCGCGGGCAGACGGTGGACAAACGGGGCGTGACGCATGGGGAGGCACCGCAGACGCAGACGCTTGGATTCAGATGGGGAGCGATCGATAATCCGTTTCAGACGGCGGGCGATTGTGGAGCTGAAGAGTGGCTTGCAGCCCACAGCCGCGATCGGGAGAACGCGGAAAAGAAGATGGCACAATTCGTGCATGCTTTGCCGTGGGATCCGCCTGACATTGATCTGACGCAACTGGAGGCGGAGCAGGTTGAAGCGCGGACGTCGGGGCTGAAGCGCGGGCGAGTCCCGGAGGATTGCGTTGGGGTGGCCGTGGGGATCGACACGGGCAAGCGGTCGTTGCACTGGGTAGCGCTGGCTGTGCGGTTGGCCGGGCCCTGGCCAGTGATCGAGTACGGTGAGCAGACGGTTGAATGGGAGCGGTTGGGGCTGCAGCGTGGGCTGCTGGCCGCGTTGCAGCAGCTGCGGACGTATTTCGATGCGGGGTGGCATTCGAGTCAGCGGACATGGCAAGCCGGCCAGGTGATCATCGACAGTGGGTATCACGAGCACCAGGCGGCCGTGTATCAGTTCTGCCAGATCACCGCGCAGGGACTGGCGGAAGATCAAGTGATTTACCGGCCCGGTAAAGGATTCGGAGAGGGGCAGCAGCGGATGGGCCGGTACCTTGCGCCCAACAAACGGACGGCGGACGTGGTCTACGTTGGCGATCAGTACGACCTACGGCGAGTCAGGCGCAACGGGAAGCTGCTGCCTGGAGTCGTGATCGCGCACATCAACGTCGATTCGTGGAAATCGATTGTGCACGAGGGATTGGCCTTGCCGCCTGAGGAGCCTGCGGCTATTACCCTTTGGGAGGCGGCCGACAGCTTTGAGCACGCGACGTTCGCTCGTCACATGGTTGCGGAAAAGCAGGTCGAGAAGTTCATGCCGGGACGCGGGCGCGTGATCGTCTGGGAGCGGATCGACCGGCAGAATCACTACCTCGACGCGGCGTGTTACGCGGCTGTTGCGGCGGACCATGTGCCGACGGTAGTCGCCAGGCAGGCGGCCAAACAACAGCAACCCAAGACCTGGTGGCAAAGGAGTAAACGCCGTGCAGCTTGATTTGTGCGAGGGTCCGATCTGTGCTCGCTGTGGGTGTAACGATACGCGGATCGTCCAGCGGCCGATGCCCACCTGGTGGATGAGCGGCCGGGCGGTGTGCAATCACTGCGGATTTACGTTTCCGTTCCGGGAGCTGCCGGCGTCTGCGCCAACGGAGGTTGTCACGCCAGCGGAGCCGGAGATTACGGCCGCTGCCGTGCCGCCGGTGCGGACGCGGAGGCGTGGCTAGCGAGTCGGGGCGGGGTCCGAACCTGCGACGAATCTGTAAACGTGGGCTGACGGGCCGTTTGCAAAGCTGCGTACTCTTCCAGGGTGAGCGTGGAACGGCTTAACACACTGGCGGAGGCGGCTATTGCGGCCCTGGAGAGCGGCGACTATGCGGCCGCGATCCGGGCGGCGGCGTCGGCAAAGATCCTGCTGGCAGTCCAACCGGCGATGGCCCGCACGGCTGCGGGCAATGCACAGTCGCTCGGCTGGACGAATGCCCAGGCCGTAGATGGATTCATCACGGAATGCCGCAGGCAGCAAGCCCAGACTTTAGCGGCCTCCTCAGGGCCGTTCCAGCAGACGAAGATTCGTTATGCGCGGCCGGATTCTGAGACGGCCTTCGACTAGGTAGCCCATGTTCGAAAGGATTCGAGCTTGGTTTGGCGGCGGCGCTGCCAGGACGGCAGGCCCTCGCTATGCGTCCGCGCCGATGTGGGGCGCCCGGCAGTTCGAGGCCGGGGTCACGGATCGGCTCAACGAGGCGCACTGGCTGCTGGCTGCTGACACGGACGTCAACAGCTGGCTGCTTGAAAAACTATCGACCCTGCGGTCGCGAGCGACATACGAGTCTCGCAACAACGGCATGCTGGCCGGTGTCGTGGGCACGCTGGTGGACGACGTCGTCGGTCCGGATGGGCCGACGCTGCAGGTGCTCAGTGACGATGAGGCCTACAACGAGGCCCTAGAGGCAGTCTGGCGGGAGTGGTTTGCCGCGCCGACCTTCAGGCCCAATGTCAGCGGCGCCGCGCTGCTGAAGCTCTGGGTGCGCAATCTCCCTCGCTGTGGAGAGTTCCTGGCGCAGATCGATACCGATCCGAATGCGGACGGTCCGGTCGCCATGCGGGTGCGGCCACTCCACCCCCGCCGGCTTGAATCGCCTCTGGGATCGATTGCCGACCCAGTACACATGATGGGCGTCGAGCTCGACAGTCCGGACGGGCGCCCTATCAGGTACTGGATTAAGACGCCGGTCCTCTACGGGATTGCAACCTACACGCCGGTACCGCCGGACCTGATCATCCATGAATTTCTCTTGGACGAAGAGGGGCAGGTCCGAGGATTCCCGTGGGTGCTGCCGTCGCTCGAGCCAGTGGCGGAACTCCGCGACTACGATCACCAGGTGCAGGACGCGGCCCGCTCGATGGCCGATTCCAGCAGTCTCCTCTACACGGAGAATCCGGACGCACCGCTGTGGACAACTCCGGAAGAGACGACGGTCGAGCGGCGTACAGTCAAGATGGTTCCTCCGGGGTGGAAGCCCTGGCAGTACTCAGCGTCGCAGCCCCCCGTGCAATACCCGGACTTCCGAGCCGAGCGGCACCGCGAGCTCGGCAGGCCGTTCGGCATGCCTCTGTTGATGGTCCGTCTCGACAGTTCCAAGCACAACTACAGCTCAGCAAGGTTGGATACGCAGACGTACAACCGGACGGTTCTGGGAATCCAATGCTGGCTATCCGGCACACCCAACAGCACGGGCACGCTGAATCGCCTGGTAGACCTGGTGGGGGCCGAGGCACGCTTCTCTGTGCCTGCTCTCCGCCGGCGTCCAGATCGCGTCGAGTACGTCTGGACGTGGGCACCCCGTCCGCACGTGGATCCGGCGAAGGAAGCGACCGCAGAGGAAACCGGTCTGCGCAATCGGACCGTCAGCTTTTCGCAGGCCCTGGCCGGCCGCGGAGTCAACCTCGATACGCACGTGCGGACGCTGCAGCGTTGCGAGCAGATCCTGCGCGGGAGCGGGATTACGCTGCCGGGTTGGCTCACTGGGGCTACTGTTTCCGCGGCCCCGGCCGCTCCGGCGTCGGCGGCCGAGGATGACCAGGACGAAAAGGACGAAAGAGACGAAAAGGACCTGGCAGAGCAAGACGAGGAGACGGCCGATGTTACCGCGTGATCTGACCCTCCGCCAGGAGTCCCGCCGGGATCTGACCAGCCGGACCCTCACGATTCGGGCCGCCACGGCCAACGAGGCGGAGCGATCGGTCGAAGCAGTGCTCGGCACGGAATCTCCCGTCGAGGTCTACGACTGGGCCAGCGGTGGGACGGTCGAAGAGGTCCTGGTCACTGCCGGAGCGCGTTTGCCGCAGGCCGGTCAGTTGCCGCTGCTGGCAAATCATGACCGTTGGTCGCTGGATGCGGTGCTTGGATCCGCGCGCGATCTCCGGGTAGACGGCGCCCAAGTGACGGGCCGTCTGATGTTTGCGAGTGACGAAGATTCCCAGCGGGCCTGGGACAAGGTGCGCGCTGGGCACATCACGGACGTCAGTCTGGGCTATCGCGTCCTGGCCTCAATTCTCATTCCCGCCGGCCAGTCCGCTGTGATCGGGGGCCGGACGTTTGCGGCCGGCCCGAAACGCGCTCTGCGCGTGACCACCGACTGGCAGCCGAAAGAAGTTTCGCTCGTGCCGATCGGCGCCGATTCCGCGGCCAAGATCCGAGCCGATGAATCCGACTCCCCCAACCTCAAGGAGCAACCTGTGGAGCCCGATACCACCACCACCGAAGTTCAGCGCAACGATTCCGCCGCGGCTGCCATCCAGACGCCGCCGGCCACCTCTCCGGCCACGCCTCCGGCAGCCCCCAACGCCGAGGCGATCCGCACCGAGGCGATCGCCGCCGAGCGTGCCCGCGTACGGCAGCTGACCGAACTGGCCGCCAACGACACGCCGGCGGCCCTGCTACAGCGAGCAATCGCCGAGGGCTGGGACGAGGCCCGGGCGAGCCGCGAGTTTCTGGCCGGTGTGCGAGCTGCTCGCACGTCGTCCGCCCCATCGCCTGGAAATCCCACCGCCGGGCCGGCGATTCACTCCCGCAGTTTGGAAACCGATCTGTCGATTCTCAGCCTGGCGGCGGGGCTGATCGCCCGCAGCGGGTTGGATCCAACGCGATCTCCGACAGGGTCGGGACCCCTGCATCTATACGACGGACGCCGGCAACGCCGCGGCGAAGCCATCACGGCGGAACACGCCGAGCGGGGCGAACGATTTGCCCGGATGAGCTGGGTCGACATCGCGCGCATGTGTGTCCAGCTCGACACCGGCCGCTGGGAGATGGACCCGGAGGAAGCCGTGCGGACGGCCGTTTCCGGCGGCTCGCTGTCCTATGTCTTCGGGACCAACGTGTACGCCAAGATCCTCGCCGGCTGGGCGGAGATCGCCGACACGACGGCTTGGTGTGCCAGCGAAACCGACATCCCGAACTTCTTGCAGCAGGAGGACATCACACTCAGCGCCTCGGCGCAATTGGATCGGCTGCCTCCGGGAGGCACGGCTAACGATGCTTCCGTCTCCGACAAGCACGAGACGTACAAGCTAGCACGATACGCCAAGAAGTTCACGGTCGACGAGCAGGATCTGTTGAGCGATCGCCTTGGGGCGATGATGCAAGTCCCGATCGAAATGGGCATGGCGGCCCGCCGGCTCCGCCCGGACCTGGTGTATTCGGTGCTGCTGGAGAATCCCACGCTCGTCGCCGACAGCGGGGCACTGTTCAACGCGACGGCGATCACCACCGCGGGTGGGCATGCCAACTTGGGGACCGGGGCGCTCTCGACCACGAATTTTGCGACGGCAATCACGGCGATGGTCCAGCAGCGTCAGGGCAACGTGGTGCTGAACGTCCGGCCGCGGTACCTGATCGTCCCTGGTGCCCTGCAGTTTACCGCGGCCACGATTCTGAACGGGATCGCGTTGGCCAAGACGCATGCGACCAAGAGCGACCCGGACTACGTGCCGATCAACCCGGTAAGCAATCAAATCCTCGAAATGCTGGGAGGCCAGCCGGTTGAGCTTGTCGTCGATGATCGCATCGGCGCGGCCGGGGTCTACGATCCTCGGACCAAGGCTGTCCGGACAGGGACCGCGACCAATTGGTTCCTATCGGCCGGCGGCAATCGGACGATCCGCATTGGCACCCGCCGCGGCACGAACGGCCTGCCCGTGATGAGACAGTACTCCCTCGATCGCGGCCAATGGGGCATCGGGTGGGACATCAATTACGACCTCTGCGTCGTCGTGGCCGACTTCCCCGGACTGTACAAGAGCACCGGGGCGGCGTGATTCGCGGAGAGCAAATACCCAGGCACGGTCAACGAGTAGACCGTGCCACATACAACTGACCACTGACCACTGACCACTGACCAAGGAGTGTACCCGTGAGCGAAGCATTGCTGATCAACGATTCCGATTGTCTCCCTGTGACCACGCCGAGCGCGGGCTACAGCTCCGGCGAAGTCCTCCAGCTGCCCGATGGCCGGGCCGGCTACGTCGCCGGCTTGCGGGCCCTGGTCTCCGGCGATGAGGCCGGGATCCAGGTCAAGGGCCGCGTGACCCTGACCAAGACCGCAGGCGTCGTGATTCTGAAAGGCGGCCGCGTCTACTGGGACCGTTCGGCCGGGAGTGCCACGCCGCTGCGCGGGATCACGGGCGACAACTTCTTTGTCGGATTGGCGGCCGAGGACGCTGCCAGCGCCGACACCACCGTCGACGTCGACATGAACGTCCAGCAGAAGAATTTCATTGACCTGCAGAAGGACTCCTTCGATCACGTCCCGGTCGGCACCGTGACGCAAAAGGCGATCGGCGGTCAGCAGTATCTGGCCTTCACCACGGCGACGGAGGCCGAGAAGCTCGACTTGCTCTCCGTCAAGTCCGTCCCCGTGACGATCCCCTGGATTTTCGAGGCGATCTTCCGAGTCCAGACGGCGGCGGATGCCGACGTGGCCGACCTCAGTGTCGGCGTGGCCAACGCCACGCATGCCAGCGACGCGGACTCGATCACGGAAAGCTGCTTCTTCCACCAGGATTCCGGCGCCGATCTGAACCTGGACGCGGAATCGGACGACGGCACGACCGAAGTCGCGGCGACCGACACGACCATCGACATTGTCGCAGGGACCGATGTTGAGGTGTGGATCGACGGCAGGGATCTGACGGACATCCAGATGTACGTGGACGGCGTGCTCGTGCTGGCGAGCACCGTGTTCAAGCTCAATGCGGCAACGGGCCCGTTGAAGGCACTCTTCCATTTTGAGAAGTCGAGCAACGACACGGCCGGCGAAGTTCGGCTGAGCCACATGGCGATCCGGACCTTCGACATCGAATGATGGAGCCGAGGCGAGATGAGTGTGCCGGTTGGTGAAACTTCACCCTCCGGCTCATGGAGCCCTGCCGATGTCCACCGAAAGCATAGTCACGATTTTTACAGCCTTGGCATTCGGGCCGGCTGTAGCCGTGGTGTTGCTCCGGTGGGTACTGAACAGGGCAACGCTCCAAGATCAGCGGATCGAATCGCAGGCGATCGAACTTGGACAGCTCAGGAGCCGGCTCGATGAGATGTCGACCGAAAGCCGGGCGGCGCTGGCGGACCGCTTGAGAGATTCCACGGCCGTCGAGGAAAAGCTGGTCGCGGCCGTGGACAACATTGCCGTGCATGCCGAGCGACTGGCGGGCGTCGTCAGCAAGCTCGAGCAAAGGCTGGAGATGCGGCCCTGCCAGCTGCCCGAACCGGTGCTTTGCCAAGTCCGCAGGATGTTGCGAAACGAAAACCCCGAGGCTCAGTAGATGGCCTTCGCCGAAGACTTTGCCGCCATAGCCGATGAGTTCGCCGAATCGTTCGGCGAGCAGGTCACGCTGCAGCGGGGACGTTTCACAGCGACGGCCGTCGCCCAGCCTTGGGACCACGAATACGAATCAGCCGGACCGCAGGGCCTGCTCACGACGATAGCCGGCCGGGACTGGATGATCCATTACACCGAATACCTGGTCGATGGCGAGGCAGTGGAGCCCCGGCCAGGTGACCAACTGACGGACGCGGCCGGCCGCGTCTGGGAGGTCCTCCCTATCGGCGGGCGCCCAGCGTTCGAAAAGCACAGCGACAGCTGGCTCCTGCGCACGAAGCAGGTACTGGCCTAACCGCGTGGCACGGAGTTTCCATGACCGCCTTGCTCGTCCAGCTCGCTGATGCGATTACCGAGGAGATCAACTCGGATGATTGGGGTCTGGACTTCGAGGCCAAGCGATCCTACGCGGATTGGGATTTGAAACTGGATGCGGACGTCGGCCTGCTGGTGGACGTCGTGCCAGCACGCCGCAAGAAGCTGCCGATCGAGAACCGCAGCCTCCGCGATCATGAGCTCACGGTGCACGTCGGCATCCGTCGCAAGTTCGCGCCGCAGTCGCAAGACACGTTCACGGGGCGGATCGAGACGGCGGAAGTCGACGCGCTGATCGCGCTAGCCGAGGACATCGAATCGCATTTCGACTACCAGGAGCGGCTCGCCGGCATGCCAGCCTCGGCCCTCGTATCTGCCAACTTACTGGGCGACTACGACCGCGAACTGCTGTACGAAAACCGGCAATTCGTGTCTGTGATCGAACTCACCTATCGGTGTGAAACGGAGGTGAGCCCGTGATCCAGATCGTCGCCAAGCTGGTGGCAGAATTGAACCCGAAGCCCGTCCTGGAGGCGGCCGCCAAGGCCACGTTTCGGAACCTGGCGCACGCCGCCGCCTCGCTGCGCAAGGCGGCAATCGAGTCGATCAAGCCTGGCGAAGGCCCGTCGGCGCCGGGCACGCCGCCCCACACGCAAACCAGCAAGGGCAAGAAACGTGGCGTTTTGCCTCGTGCGATCGGTTACTCGGTCGACGAGGACACCGCCGTGATCGGGCCGCGAGCGAGCGTTGCCGGAGAAGGCGGCGCCGCACACGAACACGGCGGCACGTTCCGGGGGCAGACGTATCCGCAACGGGCATTCATGGGCCCGGCCCTGACGGCCACCGCCCCGAGAATCGGGAGCCAATGGGCCGGCACGATCGGCCCGTGACCACTGACAACTGACAACCAAGGAGCTCATTATGACCCTCGCCATCCGCACCCCAACCGGCCTCGAGGCCAAGGACTATTACAACAGCGGCACGCATGCCAGCCCGGTCTGGGTCGAGATCGCCAGGCAGAAGGGCAGCAAGCTCCCGCGCTCCAAGGAAGAGATCAGCTGGAAAGACCGCGACTCCCCGTACGAGAAGACCCGCGGCGGCCATACCACGCTGGGAATCTCGTTCACCTATCGGCACGTACGCGGGGCCGACGATGCAGTCCGCGATGCTCTGCTGAGTTCGCTGATCAACGGCACCGCTGTGGAGATCGCGACGTTTGACGCGGCCATCACGCAGGTAGGCGCCGTCGGATTTCGGCAGTACGTCGAGGTCACCAAGATGGATCGAGGCGCCGAGACGGGCGCCGTGGTGACCTACGACGTCGAGGCCAAGCACACCGAGTACTACGAGAGCTCGAGCCTGATCGAACCCGGCGACTACCAGATCGCCGCCGGGAGCAGTTTCAGCCCGGTGCCATGATCGAAAGTGACCGAAGGGACTGAAAGGACAAAAGGGACGATCCCGTCTGTCCCTTACGTCCCTTATGTCCATTTTGTCCTTGTTCTCTCTGGGAGGAAACCACATGCAATCAACTCAACTGACCCGCCTGCGCAATTTGGCGGATCAATCGCGCACGAAGTCCATGCCCGTGGCGATCGGCGCGCAGGACTTTTGCGACCTGGTGGCCGAAAGCGCGACCGAAGATCCAGGCCTGGTGCGAGCCGCGGAGGCCCTCGCGAGTTGCACTGTGCAGGTCTACGTCGAGGCCCAGACGCTGGTCAGCCTGATCGACAGCCTCACGCCGCCGACGATCCCGATGCCCGACGTCCCGGCCGACTGGTCACCCCCCGGATCGCCGGAGGTGTGACGCCGTGGCACGGTCTACTTGTTGACCGTGCTGAAAGGCAGATCGGCAGACCGTGGGACGGTTTAGCACGGTCAACAGTTAGACCGTGCCACGAGGAGGACAGCGTGAAAGCTTTCATCGACGCCGACAACAGGACCTGGGTGGTATCGGCCACGGTCGATTCACTGCGGCGCGTTAAGGACTTGGCCGGCGTGGACCTGCTGACCGGGGACGGGCTGGCAAAAGTCACGGATCAGGTCGATTTGTGGCAGCTGCTGGAGCTGTGGCCCAACGTGCTGTGGGCATTGTGCTTGCCGCAGTGCCAAGCCGCACACATCGACCAGGCCGCCTGGGCATCGCTGCTCCTGGCCGACACGGAAGGCACCCCGGTCTTCGACGCTGCGATCACGGCCACGCTTGACGAGCTCGCCTGTTTTTTCCGCAAGCTGGGTCGCCGGACTGCCGCGGCGGCCCTGGAGAAGATCCTGGAAGCCAAGGGAGCCAAGGAGACAGAGCTCGCCCAGCGGACGGCTCGGACGCTGGAGGGACGCATGCGGACGGAGTTGGACCGACTGAGTCAGCAGATCGACGATCAGCTGACATCGATCCTTGGACCTCCATCGACCGAATCGCCGGAGTCCTCGGAATCGACCCCGGACCATTCACCGTGCGGCGGCTCCTCGTCATGCACGAGGGACGCCAAGAAAGCTGGTGGGCCCACGATGCCTGGGTCTGCCACGTGATAGCCAACTGCCAGCGGGACCCGGATTCCAAGCCGATCACGCCGGCCCAACTAAACCCGATGACGATGGACGAAGCCGGGGGATCCGGAGGCGGAATCGAGCTTACGCCCGAGACGGTCCGAGCGATCGTCGCCGGCATGCGAGCCGCGCGACAACAGTAGCGGCAACAGTGAGCGGCAAGGCGCTAGCCGCCGGTTGCGTTGAAAACCGGCGGCTAGCGCCGTGCCGCTCACGCGAAGGAAACCAGCCATGAGCGCCGGCAAGCTAAACCTGATCATCGAGCAAGGCGCGACCTTCAGCCGTGTACTCACGTGGAAGGTCAACGATGTTGCCGTCAACCTCACTGGCTACACCGCCCGCATGCACGTGCGCGACGCGGTCGATTCGACAACGACGCAACTCGAGCTCAGTACCACTTCCCCGCCGGGAGGCATTGCCCTGGGCGGATCCGCAGGCACCATCACGCTGACCGTCTCCGCCGCGGTCACCGCCGCGCTGACGCCAGGCAATTACGTCTACGACCTGGAGCTGGTATCGAGCGGCGGAGTTGTGACGCGTCTGGTAGAGGGCGATCTGGAGATCGTCGCGGAGGTGACCCGATGAGCACCTCCGTCGTCACCAACGCCCCCGCTTCGCGCGTCACTGTCTCGGCTGACGAGATCCAAGTCATAATCTCGCAGCTCACTGGCCCACAGGGAGCGGCTGGGGTTGGTGTGCCTGCAGGCGGCACAATCAACCAGATTCTCGCCAAGGCCAGCGCTGACGATTACGACACCCACTGGGTTACTGGCGGGGCAGGGGGCGTGGAGTCCGATCCAATCTTCGTGGCTCACGTCGCCTACGGGATCACGTCCACACTGATCAGCCAGTGGAATACAGCGTACGGCTGGGGAAACCACGCCGGACTGTACCTGGCGCTGGACCAGACCACGCCGCAGACGGTGGCCAATGGCCAGCCCAATTTTTCCGCCGGCATCGACACCGACGTCCTCGATTTTGATCTCACTCCCGCGACCGGAGCTGATGCGATTGGCAGGCTGCGGTGGAACGTAGACGACTCGACGCTTAACCTCGGACTGAAAAGTACGGTCGTTCTGCAGATCGGGCAAGAAGAACTTGCTTACGTCTACAATGACGAATCGACGGCCCTAAGTGATGGCGAAGTCGTCTACATTTCTGGGATCCAGGGAAATCGCCTGGCCGTAAAAAGGGCGCAAGCCACCAGCTGGGCTGCGATCAACGTTGCCCACGCGCTGGTGACCGAGCCAATTGCGTCGCATGAGTACGGCTTCGTTTGCTGTGGCGGGATGGTCCGTAACCTTGACACGAGCGCGCTCTCAGAAGGGCCGGCCTATCTCTCCGCTACCACTCCGGGAGCGCTCACCAGCACGCCGCCGGTTTACGCGCGGTGCATTTGCCAGGTCTTGACGGTATCCAATGGCAACGGCGTCATTTACGTGCCGCGCAAACGACCTGAGGCAGATCCGATCTACATGGCCCAGGCGGCCGTCACTCTCAGTCCGACCGGATTCGGAAACCGCGCTCTGACAACCCTGAGCTTCACCGACTCCTCTCCTGATCGGACGCTCACGATCGCCCCGACTGGCGCAAACTTTACGGTCTATTCCGGCGGGGTTCCATACACGAAGACTTCGACAACCAAGCAGATCACGAATACGGCAGGTCTGTGGTACGTCTACTTTGACACGAGCGGGACAATCCAGGCCAGCACCGACGCTTGGGACATCGGGACTGCCAACATCCCGATAGCGCTGGTGTATTGGAACGGCACGAGTCACCGACTGCTCGACGAGCGGCACGGGGCGGCCCGCTGGCCGATCCTGCACGAGTACCTCCACGAGACTCGCGGGGCAGCTTACGCCAGCGGCGGAGCGTTGACGGCGGCCGCCGATGGCAGCACTTTCGTGGTCGCTTCCGGCGAGTGGTATGATGAGGACTACGAACATACTCCGGCTCAGGCCACGACAGCCCCGCTGATCTATCGAGCCGGCGGAGTGTGGACATGGACCGCGGCGCAGGCGCCGTACTTTCACGCCGTCGCGAGCGTCCCCAAGTACGACAACGCGGGGACCCTGACGGACGTAGACGCCAACAAGTACTCGCAAACGTGGGTCTTCTGGACGAACGACGTCGACAACCAGGTCCAGTTGCTCGTAGGACAAGGGCAGTACAACACCCAGGCCCTCGCGGAAGCCGTCGATCCCTCGTCGCTCACGTTGCCGCCGTGGCTGGGCGCTGAGTCCAAGCTGCTATACCGGATCGTTTGGCAACGCAACGGCGCCGTGATCACGCGGAAGTCCATCACCGACTATCGCCGCGCCGCCGGGCAGAGCAGCTCCTACATCGCCAACGACCACACCGCCCTGGCAAATCTCGGTTGGGCAACTAGCGGTCACACGGGCACCGCGTCGAACCTGGCCGCGTTCGGCGCTGACTCCAGCGCGGCCTACGTCGCCGTCGGCACGACCGCAGGGACCGTGGCCGCCGGCGATCACAACCACAGCGGCGTCTACGAGGTATCCGGGGCCGTGGCGACGCATGCCGCTTTGACAACCGGCGTGCACGGGCTGGCGATCACGGCCGGCCAGACGCTCACCGTGACCACGGGCGGAACCATTGGCTCCGCGGCCTACACGGCGTCCACCGACTACGCGACGGCCGGCCACAACCACAGCGGCGTCTACGAGGCGGCCGGGGCAGTCGCGACCCACGCGGCCCTGACGACTGGCGTCCACGGGCTGGCGATCACGGCCGGCCAGACGCTGACCGTTACGACCGGAGGCACGCTTGGAAGCGCGGCCTACACGGCGTCCACCGACTATGCGACGGCCGGCCACAACCACAGCGGCGTGTATCTCCCCGCGGCCACGAAGCTGGACGATTTGTCCGCGCCGGATGATAACACGGATCTTAATGCCACGGTCAGTGCGCACGGGCTGCTTCCCAAGCTGGGCGGCGGAACCACCAACTACTTGCGCGCCGATGGCACGTGGGCTGCGCCAGCCGGCGGCGCTCATGACGCGCTGACGCTGGCAGCGACTCTCACGGACGTCTTTTCCCTAAGCAGCCAAGAGTTACAGGCGGACGATGCCGGCGCCGACAAAATCGTGTTCTGGGACGACAGCGGAGCAAAGCTAACCTACGGCACAGTGGCGGACGTTGGGGCAGCGGCCGCCGTCCACACGCACAGCTACTTGGCAAACCTCGTCGAGGACACTTCTCCACAGCTGGGAGGGGATCTCGACGCCAATGGAAACAGCATCCACTTTGGCACGGCCGAAAACACGCAGACCCCGGCTGGCACCGCGGCCACGATCGACTTGGGAGCGGAGAACCACCATACGCTCAATTGTGGGTCCGCCAGCGGCGCGATCACGCTTACCTTGACCGTTCCACCCGGCCCGTGTGCGGGCACGATCATCGTTGTGCAGGGCGCAACGGCCCGCGATATCACGTGGTCTCCATCGAGCGGAGCAGCTATTTGGCTTGGCACGGAGCCAACTTGGACCGGAGACACAAACAAGACGCGCATCGTCGCTTGGCGATGGAATGCGACGGACCTTTACCTTTCGGCGACGGAGACGAACTAGAAACAAGTCGCCTTGGAAACTCCGCATGGCACTATCAGCAACAGTCACGAAAAAAGTTGTGATGTACGTCCAGCCAAAACTGCACAACATCACCTTTACCCTATCGCTGAACAACGGCAGCGGCGAAGTGCTGAACCGTGACGTAACGATCCAGTTTCGCGAAGGGGAATCACCGGGACAAAAAGTAGCGCAGGTGACAGAGCTTTTGCAGGCCGAAATCGATCACTACAAGAGCGAGCAGGTCATTTTTACATCGGCCCTGCTTAACAACGCCGTAAGCGCAATCCAAGCCGGGCTAGTACTCTAGCCCACAGCCGCGATCGGGAGAACGCGGAAAAGAAGGTGGCACAATTCGTGCATCAGGAGGTGCATCTTGTCGCTGACAAAAGCAGTAGAAGCCGTTGATGCTTGGGCCGAAGTGGTGGCTGGCACGTGTCGTGAAGGTGCCATCAAAGACATCAGTCCAAACTACGAGACTGTACTGCACATCGACGTCTGTCTGGCCGAGGCAACAGCTGAGACAGCCGGTTGCCAAATTCTCGTCCAAGTTTCCAGCGACACTTCCGGAGACGCCGCCTGGTCAAACTTGACCCAACTCGGCGGCCCAGTCGGGACTGCCTTCAAAACGGATATCGCAGCCGACGAAGCAGCCGGGCAGACCGTGCTGAGTGTCACCAATCCGACCACTGCCAATCTCGATCACCCCGGCAAGTTTTTGTTCATCGAGAACACCGCCACCCCGGCCAACAGCGAGATTGTCTTCCAGGTCAGCAATGAGGGCGATGCTGGGGACACGATCACGATTCTCGACGGTCTCACAAATGCCCAAGCGGCCGCTGACGGCGACATCTGGGAAATCGACTCGGCAACCGCATCCGTTGTGGCGATGTTTGTAATTTCTATTCCAGCCGGCGTGAGCCGGGTTCGCGTCCTTTACAACAACATCCAAGCCACGGGAGCCGACGTGTTCACGCGTTGCCGCCTCTCCAAGATCACCGCGGTTACTTGACATGGGCCTGATCCATCTACCCTACACATCGAAGCCTCCAGCCGGTTCAACCGTGCAGCGCAGCCACCATTTGTCCAAAGGCTTGGTGGGCTGGTGGCCCATGAACGAGGGATGCGGGATCCGGATCGCGGATATTTCGGGGAGCCGAAACGACGGCTCCTATGTCAACGCGGTATCGAGCCAGCCTCTGTGGAGCGGAGGTCGCTCCGGACCGACCCTGAATTTCGCGGCTGGGGGATCACAGAGAGTCGACATCCAGAAGCAGTATACCCCCCTGGACGTGACTGGCGACCGGCTGAGTTTTTCCCTCTGGGCGCAGGCAACTGTCAGCGGGGCGAACTATTTGCTTGGCACGATTAACGGCGCCGGAACCTCTGGATTCTCCCTGAACGCGCCGAACGATACGTCCGTCAGGTTCATCATCGGAGACGGCGCTTTGGTCTCGATGAACGCGAACATCAAGGGCACGTTTTCGAGCGGAGTCTGGCAGCATTTCTGCTGCGTGTACGATGGCGCGTTTTTGCGGATTTACCAGAACGGAATTTCCATCGGTACGCCAGTCGCGAACACTGGAAACGTCGTGACTAACGCGAACAAACTGCAGATCGGTGCCTATGGCGAAAGTGGACTGTATTGGACAGGGCGACTGGACAACGTGCAGGTATGGAACCGCGCGCTATCGGCCGACGAAGTGCGGCTGCTCTATGCGAGTCCATTTTGCAACGTCGTCCGCCCGGTGACCTGGGTGAGCTCTGGCGTGATTCCGCCAGCCTCGATCAGTCCAGTTCTCTGGATGGGAGTATGCGTATGAACGCCGCCCATCAATCATTGCAATCGAGCCTCCTGAAAAGAAACTAGACTCAACAATGGCCTCCGCACCTGACATTCGAGCCGGCCGCGCATTCGTCGAGCTGGTTGTACGTGACAAGCTGGCTGCCGGGCTCAAGGCGGCCGCCGCCAAGCTCCAATCGTACTCTCGCACGTTTGCAGCCGCCGGCGGGGCCATGCTCGGCGGGGCGGCGGCGATCGCCACGCCGCTAATTGCCGCGGCTACCAACTTCGCCAGCACCGGCGCCGCGCTGGACGACATTTCCCAGCGCACTGGCATGTCGGTTGAAGCCCTCTCGGAGCTGGGGTACGCGGCCGAGCAATCCGGGACGAATCTGGAGGCCATCGAAAAGGCGTCCAAGAAGCTGGCCAAGACCGTGACCGACGCGGCGGACGGCAGCAAGTCGGCCCGCGAGTCGTTCGCCGGCCTCGGCCTATCTTGGGCGGAGGTCGCTGCCAAGTCGCCCGACGATCAGCTCGAGGCCGTGGCAGACGGCCTGGCCGGGATCAGCGATCCGGCTCGCCGGGCGGCGCTGGCCCAAGAGGTCCTGGGGAAAAGCGGTACCGATCTGATCCCCATGCTCTCCGGCGGGGCCGCCGGGATGCGGCAGCTGCGCGACGAGGCGAAACGACTGGGCCTCACGGTGTCAGGTGACACGGCAGCCAAGGCCGCGGTACTGGACGATTCCCTCGCCAGCTTGGGGGCCGTGGTGAAAGATGCCTGGTTTGAGATCGGGTCAGGCATGGCGCCGGCGATTACCACGTTGTCAAACGCTCTCCGCAGTGCCCTGGTACCCATCAACGCCTTCATCGAGCGCAACGGAGAGCTGCTGCAGATCGCGATCCCAGTCGCCGCTGGGATGGCGGCGATCGGCGTGGCCCTGCTCGGAATAGCCGGCGCGCTCCAGCTCGGATCATTCCTCCTATCCGGCCTCGCTGGAGCCGCCGGTCTCTTGCTCTCCCCGTGGACGCTGCTGATTGCGGCCGTCGCCGGGGGAGTCTACGCTTGGACGCGGTTTTCTGCTAGCGGCAAGGCCGCTCTGGGATCCTTGCGCGGCTTCTTCGGCCCGCTGCTCACGACGGCGCGCGGCACGATCCAGGGCATTGTAGACGCTTTCAAGGCCGGGAATCTGCAGCTAGCAGCCCAGATCGCCCTGGCGGGACTCAAGACCGTGTTTCTGACGGGGTTGCAGCAGCTGGTAACTCTGTTCCCCACGGCCTTGGGCCCGCTGGGCGACTGGTTGGCCAAGATGGGAGCCGAGCTAGCAGCCGGCCGCTGGGCCGAGCTCGGCCAGACCGCCATGGCCGGCCTGCGGGCCGCGTTCGACGCAGGCCTGGCGGGCTTGCGATTGCTCTGGGGCACCTTCACCCGCGGGATCGTCTCCGCGTTGGCCACCGCCGCAAAGTCCGTGGCGGAGATCTGGACCAAGGCCGTCAGCGGGATCGCCAACGGCCTGCTCGAATTGGCCAGCAGCAGCAAGGCCGCCGGGACGCTGCTAGCGCCCATCCTTGGCGTGAATATGTACGAGGAGAAGCAGCGCTACGAGAAGACGAACGACGCCCGCGCGAGAGGGTACCGCACGGCCAACCTCGCCCACACGATCGCCGAGTCCGAGAAGAAGCTCCGGACGACGCTGAGCAATCAGGAGCGCATGAAGCTGCAGGCGGCCATCGAACAATGGAAGTCGGAGCTGGCTGCCGTCGATTCCCCCGCCCCGGATTTCCTGGCCGGTGCCCGCGACAGCGTTGACCGGTCGCTAACAGACGCCAACGCCAACATCGACGCCGCTCTCAATTCGTGGACCGAAACGGCCAACGCGCAAGCGGCAGAGAGCCAGGCCGCCGCACAACAGCAGCTGGCCAACGCGATGGCCGGACTCACCCCGGCCGGGGCCGGCGGCGGAGCGGCTCTCGCCGCCGGTCTCACCGACGCTCAGCGCGAGCTGCAGGCCGGGCTGACCCAAGCGGCCGCAGAGCGGGCAGCGGCCGAGGCCAAAGCCAAGGCCGGACAGAAAGAGGCGGTGGAGGAACTGGCGCCCGTGGCCGCCGGCGGCGGCCCAAAGATCGCAGGCACGTTCTCCGCCTGGGCGATCGGCCAGCAGTTCGGCCCAGCCGACACCGTGGCCATCAAGCAGCTGGCCGAGCAAAAACGCATGGTGACGATTTCCCAGCGGATGCTGGAGATCGCGGAAACCCAAGAACGGCGCGACGCGAAACGCAAGGAGCTGGTCTATACGTGAGCGGAATGGCGTTAGCCACGTGTTTCTAACTGGCCGCAATACGGGCGGCTAGCGCCTTGCCGCTTACCAAGAGAGTCAGGGATGACAATCACTCATTCTGAAATCGTCGGCAGCCGCCGCGGCGGGATCAAGGAGAACAGCGACTCCGAGATCGAATACGTGTACCACGTGCGCGGTACGGACGATCTCACCGCGGCATTCACCCACATCCACGCGGTGGCCCCCGCCACGATCGTTGATCCGGCGACTGGGTGGACGCTGATCCAGACCGGAATCGACTGGGACCACGTTGGCGCTGAGGCCTGGAAATTCAACTACCGGTACGCCGGCGACGATCGGACGCTGGACACCGGAGACTACCGTTTCAGCTTCGGCACCACAGGCCAGACCGCCCATATCAAGAGCTGCAAGCAGGACGTCGCGACCTACGTCCCTCCCAACAAACAAGCCGCCAACTACAACCACCGTCAGCTGATCGGAGCGAACGACGGCGAAGTCGCCGGCGTCGACATCGTCGTCCCGTGCCTCCGCCTCACTTTGTCCTACCGCCAGCCCAAAGCCGTGATCACCGACACCTATGTGCGGCTGCTCGAGCTGATGACGGGCACGTACAACAACGCGACCTTTTTCGGCCGCGCTGCTGGCGAGGTACTGTTTTTGGGTGCCGACGGCTACCAGGGCAACAAGACCGATCCGCAGATCGACTACCAGTTTCTTCGGCTGCCCAACGTCACCGGCCTGACGATCGGCACGATTACTGGGATCGCCAAGCTGGGCCATCATTATCTCTGGGTCGAGTACGAAGATGACCCGCAGAGCCGCATGCTCAAGAAGCCCGCCGCCGTGCACGTATGCCGTGTGTACGAATCGTCCAATTTCTCGATGCTAGGAGTCGGAACGTAGCCAAATGCCAATCAACCCCGAACACAAATCCTTAGAAGACGTGGCCGCTGAATGGGCCAACAAGGTGCTCAGTTGCCGCACCTGTGCCCCGTATCTACCGGACGAGCTCGACAACGAGCTCGACGACGTCCGGCGCATGCAAGCCGTCCAGTTTGACGCGCTGATCGGCAGTGCGCTGGAGACCTACGCCCGCCGCAACGGCACGCACAAAGACCAGGTATCCGACGACGTCCACCGCCGCCTCGTGTCCGAGATCCGGAGGCGGATCGCCGCCGGCAGCGCGCTGCAAGCCCGCCTAGACGCGGAGCTCGTTCCCTAATTTGTCATTGTTCATTGCTCATTTTTCATTCGCATTTTCCCCGTGACCATCCCTCTCGTCCAACCCGGTGACCCGCCCCGCTTTGCGGCCAGCGACCACAACGCGATGGCCGAGGCGGCCAATGCCTACGCTGCGGGACGGTGGGGCGATCGGGTGCCAGACCGGCAGCGTTGGCGCACGGGTGACCTAGTGCGCCTCCAAAACACTTCCGGCTCAGACCAGGCGATCGGCCACGTGCTCAAGCTCGCCACCCCGGCGGTCGGTCCATCTGACGATTTCGCCCAGTTCGCCGGGCGGCTCAACATCCTTGGCGATCTCCCGGACGGAGCCGCCTGTCAATTCGGAGTCCTGGTCGAGCCACTGCAGGAGCAGCAGACCGGGTGGGCGGCCGTGTCCGGCGCCGTCGCGGCGCTCGTCCAGATCACCTCCCAGACTCACGATTTCGTCTGCCTCGAGCGTGGCAGCACGATCCTACGCTCGGCCGCTGAGGGCTTTACTCGGATCCTCTGGAGAGCCGGCAACACCGGCCTGCAGTGGTGCTACGTGCTCCTGCTTGGCGGATCCTGCTGTGCGGCAAGCTCGGACAGCAGCTCGCCTTCGTCGTCCAGCAGCCCGCCGTCTAGCAGCCCCTCGTCCAGCCCGCCTTCGTCCGCCAGCAGCCCATCGTCGAGCAGCCCATTGTCCAGCAGCCCGTCGTCCAGCAGCCCATCGTCCCCGTCGTCCAGCTCACCCGCGTCCATCGGGCCATGTCACTGTTGGCTGCGGTGTGAGGCATGGGGATCGTGGGGACTGTATTGGCTGATCTACACTGCTGGAGGATCGCTGCCAATGACGTGCGGTTGGGCTGGCTGCGTGGACGACTATGTGAATTCATGTAACGCGCCATACGGCGAAGAGTGTTCTTACGCTGAGGAAAACCTTATTATCCAAGTCGGATGTGTACCGAAATGAAGCCGGGCTGTCCCCACCTGACTGACACATGCGAAGTCGCTGCTGGCCTGTCCGGCGTCCGGACGTGTCCCAAGCCTCACCCCGGATTGTGCGTGCTGTGCGAGCACCAGGACAGCCCGCGCGGAGCGAACTGGGTGACCGTCAGTCTGGGAGCCAGGGGCCTGGAGAAATGCGATCCCGCGAAGCTGACGTCTTTCCTCGCCGAATACAGCTCCCTCATCCCGTTTCTGGGCGATCCCGCAATCAAGGAGGCATGGGAGGGGCGACTCCGCGTAATCCGTGATGGTACAGGTGTCGGTTCCCAGCTCTGGCAGCTGCTTGAATCGCTTGGCATTCGGCATTCGGCAGGCTGCAGCTGTCTCAAGCTAGCCGAGCGCATGAACGCCCTGGGCCCCGCCGGCTGCCGGAGGAATCGGGCTGAGCTCGCCGCAGACATGCAGACCAACGCGGCCGCCTACGGCTGGACGACGGTCGCCACGGCGGCCGCCAAAGCGATCGCCAGCGGTCTAGCCTTCCGCCTGTCCGTCACCGACCTCTACGGATCGCTCCTCGGCGAGGCGATCCGCCGTGCCGAGATGGTCCCTGAGAGTGTGTCCCCTGCCCCTGTGTCTGCTGTTGGAAAAAAGACGCAAAAGATCATACTCGCCACAAACCTCTGCCCCGGCGACGTGCTCACGCTGACGGCTGCCGTCGAGTCACTCCATGCAACCTACCCCGGCGAGTACTGCACCGACGTGCGCACGAATCACCCGCTGATCTGGACGGCCAACCCGCACATCACGCCGCTGGCCGAGGGCCCGGACGTCCGGACAATTCAGATGCACTATCCCGCTGTGCACCGCTGCAACCAGGTCGCGTCGCCGTTCCTGGCCGGCTACACGGCATACCTTTCCGAGCAGATCGGCCGCCGGTTGCAGCTCACGACCAACCGGCCCCACGTCTACCTGACGCCAGACGAGACCAAGCGTCCCCGCTCCCGGCTCTGGCAAGGAGCCCCGGATTTGACGCGTCCCTATTGGATCGTCAACGCCGGGATCAAGTCCGATTTCACCGTGAAACAATGGCCCGTCGAACACTATCAGGCCGTGATAGACTTGACGCGGGACAAGATCCAGTGGGTCCAGATCGGCCTGTCGATGCACGATCACCCGCGATTGCGGGGCGTGATCAGTCTTTTGCAGGACGGTCCCCCGATGCGTCAGCTGATCCTCCTGGCCCGCCACGCCGCCGGAGGCCTCGGACCGATCACGTTTCTCCAGCACCTGATGGCAGCCTGGCAGCGGCCCTACATCTGCCTGGCCGGCGGCCGCGAGCCCCCGACCTGGATCCAGTACCCGGCGCAGCACACCTTACACACGATCGGCCAGCTGGACTGTTGCGCCGTCCACAGCTGCTGGCGGGGCCGCGTCGTGCCGCTGAACGACGGAGCCGAATCCGATCAGAGCCTCTGTGCCCATCCGGTGACGGATCTACGGCGACCCGTAGCCCGCTGCATGCAGATGATCCGTCCTGAGGAAGTGATCGCGATCCTAAACCGCCACTGTGCTTAAATCCTTTTTGTCGCTTTTGTCCCTTAGGTCCTTTTCCTCCCATGTGTGTCCACCCCGACCTCTTGATCCCCGGCCGGCTTTGCCACGCGGCGGACTTCTCCAGACCGGCGCACGCACGGTACATGCGGCAGTTGAATCTTCCGCCCGTTCCATTGCACCGGAAACACTGGGAATACTCCCTCGTCTGCGAAGCGGTGGACGCCGCCGGCATCCTCGAGGGAACCGATCACGAGCCGCAAGGCCTCTGTTTCGGCTGTGGTGTGGAGCATCTCCCGTCCTACTTCGCCTCCCGCGGCTGCCACATCACAGCTACGGATCGGCCGGACGGCGGCTGGCACAAGCCGGACCTCAGCAAGCTGAACAAGTACGGCCTATGCCACCCCGATGATTTCCGCCGCATGGTCACATACCTACCGGTCGATATGAATTTGATCCCCACGAATCTGACAGGCTTCGATTTCTGTTGGTCCTGCTGCTCACTCGACCATTGCGGGAGTATCCGGCTCTCAAAACGCTTCGTGTACGAATCTCTCCGTACGCTCCGGCCCGGAGGGATCGCCGTACACACCGGAGAATTTGCTCTCGACGCGGTCTGTCGATCTCCCGATTATCAAGACACGGTGTGCTGGGTACGCTACGACGTCGACGAGGTCCTGGCCTATGTGCGAGAACGCGGGTACCGGGCTCGCTGGACAGAGCCAGTTTGGGGCCCGAAAGATAGCTTGGATCCTGCCACCAAGGCCAACAGGCTACAAACCAGAGTCGCCGGCTTTCGATCAACCTCGTTCGGCCTGGTGATTCAAGCCACGATTTCCAGCCCGACTTGCCGGACCGAGGACTGAAAATGCTCGCGATCACCATCGCCGATTCCGTTGCGTATCGCCGGATGGCCGAGCTGGCGGCCGCCTCTGTCCGGGACCACACCGGTCTGGAGACGCGGATCGTCGAGCCAGCGGCCGGCGTCCCTGCAGCCGTCGCCAAGCTGCTTCTGCTGCAAGATTGGCCTGA
>Ga0316626_10000158_pt1 | contig 23624 bp, 17 predicted proteins | sample OWC_Aug_T1_C1_D5_FD_207656 | JGI IMG/M metagenome (GOLD analysis project Ga0316626, IMG submission 207656) | Wetland soil microbial communities from Old Woman Creek delta, Ohio, United States - OWC_Aug_T1_C1_D5_A | ecosystem: Environmental > Terrestrial > Soil > Wetlands | place: USA: Ohio...
GCGACCTGGAGCTCCTCGCCAGCTTCGGCCTGCCGCCGGAGGTGCTGCTCCCCTGGCGCCGGATGCACGCTTCGTCCGGGGCCCTGCCGGTGGAGGCCTTCCTGCGGCGGCGGGCCATCTGGACCGGAAGGTCCGAGGGCGACGCCGCGAGCCGGCGGGAGCTGCGGCAGCTGGCGAGCCGCCTCGGCTTCGGCGGGGCGGCGCTGCTGCCGCTGGCGCTCGACGGCCGGTCCCTCGGCGCGGTGCTGCTCGGCTTCCCGCGGGCGCGCCGGGCGACCGCCGCGGAGCGGGCGGCGCTCCAGGCCCTCCTCGAGCAGTCGGCCCAGGCGCTGGAGCGGGCGCACCTCTACCAGGCGGAACGCCAGGCGCGCGCCCGCGCCGAGCGGGCGGCCGAACGGCTGTCCCGCCTGCAGCAGCTCACCTCCGCGCTCTCGGCCGCCGCGACCTCGGACGAGGTGGCCGACGTCATCTTCCGGGTGGGCATGGAGGTGCTGGGCGCCTCCGGGGCGAGCCTCTCCTTCCCCGCCGGAGCGGACCTGGTCCAGGTGGCGCACGTCGCCGGGCGGATGGACGAGGGCGGGAGCGCCGCCGAGCCCCGGGCGGGCCTGCGGGTGCTCCTGGCGGAGGCCTTCTCCCGGCAGGAGCCGGTGTGGATCGAGTCGTCCGACGCGCTGGCCGCGCGCCACCCGCGGCTGGCGGCCGAGGGCGCGCTCCGCGGAGGCGCCTGGGCCGCCGTCCCGCTGCTGGTGCGGGAGCGCCCGCTGGGCGTGCTCGGAATCGGCTTCGCCTCTCCGCGGCGCTTCGACGAGGAGGACCGGGCCTTCACGGTGGCGCTCGCCCACCAGTGCGCCCAGGCCATCGAGCGGGCCCGGCTCCACGAGGCCGAGAGCCGGCAGCGGGCCGAGGCCGAGCGGAGCGCCGCGGAGCGCGAGCACCTCGTCGGCGAGCTCCGCCGGACCCTGCGCGAGCGCGACGAGTCGATGGCGGTCCTCGACGCCCTGTTCGCCAACGCCCCGGTGGGCCTGGCGCTGCTCGACCGCGAGCTGCGCATCGTGCGCGTGAACCCGGCTCTGGCTGCCACCAGCGGGCTCCCCGCCTCCCAGCTCCTCGGCCGCACCCCGTGGGACGTCCTCCCGGGGCTGCCGCTCGAGCCGATGCTGGCCGGGTTCAAGCGGGTGCTGGAGGAGCGGCGGCCCATCATCGACACGCCCATCTCCGGGGAGACGCCGGCCGCGCCGGGACGCCTGCGGCACTGGTTCGACACCTTCTACCCGGTGTCGGTGGGCGACCGGGTCATCGGGGTGGGGGTCCTGGTCCGGGAGGTCACGGAGCAGAAGCAGGCCGAGGAGTTCCAGCGGCAGCTGCTCGGGATCGTCGGGCACGACCTGCGCAGCCCGCTCCTGGCCATCACCTCCTCGGCCGGCCTGCTGCAGCAGAACCCGTCGCTGCCGGAGCGGGAGGCGCGTGCGCTCGGCCGGGTGCAGTCGGCGGCCCGGCGCATGGACGGGATCATCCGGGCGCTGGCCGACTACACGCTGGTGCAGCTGGGGCGCGGCATGCCGCTCGACGCCGCGCCGGTGGACCTGGCGGACGTCTGCCGGGCGGTGGTGGAGGAGGCCGAGGCGGGGAACCCGGGCCGGGTCATCGAGTGGGACCGTCGGGGGCCGGCCGAGGGGGAATGGGACGGCGACCGCATCGGCCAGGTGCTCGCCAACCTGGTCGGCAACGCCCTGCGCTACAGCCCGGAGGAGTCGGTGGTGCGCGTCTCCTGCCGCGGGGAGGAGAGCGAGGCGGTGCTGGAGGTCCACAACCGCGGCCGCCCCATCCCGGCCGAGTTCATGCCGCACCTCTTCGAGCCCTTCCGCCGCGGTCCCGACCCCCGGGGCGGGGACCGCAAGGGGCTCGGACTGGGGCTCTTCATCGCCCGCCAGATCGTCCTGGCCCACCGGGGCACCATCGAGGCCCGCTCCAGCGAGGGCGAAGGCACCCTGTTCACCGTTCGACTGCCGCTGCGGCGGTCCTGAGCCTCGCCTCGCCGGCCGGCGCGGGCGGCGCCTCTCGCGGCGCAATCCGCGAGAGCCGGGCGGGAGGTCGAGGCTCCTCGCTCCGCGCTCGCGCGAAGTCGTTTCCGACATTCTTCTGCCGAGCGGCTCCGACCGCTCCGGCCGCGGCAAGGCCGGGCCGCGCTGCGCGCGTCCAGCGGCCTTGCATGCGGCTCACGCACGGCGATCGATTCCGTCCGCCACTCCGCGCGCTCGGCGCGTCTCGAAGCGCCTCGACCTCCCCGCCAGCCTGTCGCGCTCTGCGCGTCGAGGAGGGCCTTGGCCCCGTCGGCGCCGTGCGGTGCGCCCACCGGTCACTCCCCCAGCGCGGCCAGGTCCGCCGCGGCCGGGTCGGGCTCGAAGCTGCTCCCGCCGGGCGGGAAGTGGAGGTCGACGAGCCGGGCCACGTCGGCGGCGGTCTCGAGGCCGGCGGCCTCGCGGCGGAAGTGGGCGCCGCCGCGCCGTCCGCGGGTGTACCAGAGCAGGTGCCGGCGCAGCTCCCGCACCGCGCCGCGCTCCGCCTCCTCCGGCCCCTCGCGGTCGCCCCGCTGGCGCAGCCGGTGCTCGACCTGGAGCCGCACGTGCCGCATCACCACCTCCACCCACTCGTCGCGCCCCACCGGCGGCGGGGGCGGCTCCCCCCGCTCGGCCGCCCGCAGCTCCCGGAAGATCCACGGATTGCCGCAGGCCCCGCGCGCCACCAGCACCGCGTCGCAGCCGGTCTCGCGGCGCATGCGGAGCGCGTCGGCGGCGGTCCACACGTCCCCGGAGCCCAGCACCGGGATCCGCACCGCCTCCTTCACCGCGCGCACGTGGTCCCAGCGGGCCCGCCCGGCGTAGCCCTGCGCCCGGGTGCGCCCGTGGAGGGCCACCGCGCTCGCCCCGCCCGCCTCGGCGGCCCGGGCCACCTCGACGCAGTTCACCGAGCCGTCGTCCCAGCCGGAGCGGATCTTGACGGTGACCGGGACCAGGGCCGCGGCCCGCACCCGGCGGACCGCCTCCTCGACACGGCGCGGGTCGCGGGCCAGCGCCGCGCCGGCGCCGCTCGAGCACACCTTGCGCACCGGGCAGGCCATGTTGAGGTCCACCAGCTCGGCGCCGGCCCGGACCGCCGCGGCCGCGCCGCGGGCCAGCACCTCGGCGTCGGCGGCGAAGATCTGCACGGCGAAGGGCACCTCCGAGGGATCGCGGTCGAGGTAGCTCGCGGTCTGGGCGGTTCCCTGCAGCAGGCCGTGGGCGCTCACCATCTCGGTGTAGGCGAAGGCCGCCCCCATCTCCCGGCAGATGGCGCGGAACGGGCGGTCGGAGACCCCGGCCAGCGGAGCGAGGAAGTAGCGGCCGGTGAAGGCGTAGGGACCGATGCGCATGGGGACCCGGGAAGGCGGGCCAGCGGAGTTTGGCACGGCGGCCGGAGGCCTGGAATCCAAGGGAACCGGAAGGCGCGCCGGGCGGTTCCGTGTTAAGCGGAGGTCGGCGCATGCGCAAGCGGTTCGCCCTGACGGCACTGGCAGCGCTGGCACTCTCCGCCCCGGCCGCGGGAGGCGAGGCCCGGGCCGGGCCGCGCCGCCTCACCCTGCTGTACCTGGCCGACCTGGGAGGGAACCTCGAACCCTGCGGATGCAGCCGGAACCAGCGGGGCGGCCTTCCCCGCCTCGCCGCGGCGGTGGCGCGCATCCGCGCCGAGAACCCGGAGACGGTGCTGGTGGCCGGCGGCGACCTGCTCTTCGAGTTCCCCCTCGAGCCGGAGCAGCGCTCGCAGGAGCTCGCCAAGGCCCGGGCGGCGGCCGAGGCGCTGCGCCGGATGGGGCTCTTCGCGAGCGTGGTGGGGGAGCGCGACCGCCTCGCCGGCGACGACTTCCTGCGGTCGACCGGCCTGCCCTTCACCCGCGCCGCCCGGTCCGGCCCGCTCGGATTCGGCGACCTGGAGCACGTCCCGCGGGCGCCGGTGCGGGTGGCGGTGGTGCAGAGCGGCGGCACCCGGGAGGCGCTGGCGCTCGCCGGCGAGGCGCGGCGGCGCGGGGTCCACCTCCTGCTGGCGGCGCACCGCGGAAGCCTGCTCGCCGACGACGTCAACCGGGCGGTGCTGGACGGGCCGGTGCCGGTGGTGCAGGTGCAGGGGCGCGGCCAGTCGCTCCTGCGGGTGGACTTCCTGATCCGGGGAGACCCGTCCAAGGGCTTCGCGGTGCTGTCGGGAGCGGCGCAGCGGGAGGAGGAGCTCGACCTCCTCGCCGAACGCCGGACCGAATACGCCCGGCGCCGGGCCGAGGCCGAGGCGGCCGGGAACCTCTCCCTGGCGAAGGCCCTGGAGGGAAAGCTCGCCGAGCTCCAGGCCCGCGACAAGGCGCTGCGCGAGGCGCCGCTCCCCGCGCCGCCCGCCGATCGCCCCTCGATGACCATCGGATTCGTGGTCATCGCCGATTCCTTGCCCGAGGACCCGGCCGTGCGGGCGATCCTGACCCGCACCTACGGAGAGGTGGCCCGCGAGAACCTGGCGCAGGCGAGGTCGGCCCGCCGGCCGTGCCCCGATCCGGAGCGGGACGCCCCCGCCTTCACCGGCCTCGACGACCCGCCTCGCGGCGGCACCTTCGCCTGCCGGACCTGCCACGCCGCCGCCGCCGCCTTCTGGGAGCGCACCCCCCACGCCCGCGCCTACGAGACGCTGGCGAAGGCCGGCCGGCAGTACGATCTCGACTGCATCCGCTGCCACGTCACCGGCTGGAAGGAGCCGGGCGGCCCCTGCACCGTCGCCGACACCGAGGGACGGCGCGACGTCCAGTGCGAGGCCTGTCACGGTCCGTCCAGCCTGCACGCGCTCGACCCGCCGGGGCACCTGCGGCGGGCCGTCCCGGCCTCGGTCTGCCAGGGCTGCCACACCGCCGAGGCCTCCACCGCCTTCGATGACGGGCGATATCGGGAGCGGGTGATCGGTCCGGGTCACGGCGCGAGGCCGTAGGCGGGCCGAACGGCCCCAGCCTGGGCCCCCGGACCAGGGGACGGCCGGGGAGTTTCCTTCCGGCGCCGGGGCCGTTAACATCATCGCTTCGGCTCCGGCCGAGGTTCCGCCCTCCACATGACGTCCTCGACCGCCCCGAGCTTGCTCGTTCCGCTCCTGGCGCTCCTCGCAGCCCCCGCCGCTGGGGCGACCGAGGCGCCTGCCGTCCGGAGTCCGACCGCGGCGGCGCCGGCCACAGCGGAGGAGGCCAGGTCCGGGACTGCGGTCGTGGCGACCGCCGAGCAGCCGCGGCCCGCCCCGGCGGCCCAACCCCCGGTCGCCGGCCAGCCCGGAACGGTCGCCGACGCGCCCGACGAGGACGAGATCGAGGGCGAGATCGAGGCCCAGTCGGCCGAGATGGAGCAGATGCGCGAGGCGGAGGAAAAGGCCGCGCTCGCGCCCTCCCGCCCCGAGGAGGAGGCGGCCCGCGCCGCCGCCCGGCTCGGGCTGGAGTCCCCGCTGCGCCACCGCCTGGAGGGCGCCCTCGGCCGCGACACCACCGCCGGCGAGGAGGACCAGGGGCGGATCGCGCTCCTGCCCGAGATCGACCACGACCTGCGCCGGCTGCAGGCCGAGTACGACATCCCGGTCGAGGTGAACGACGCGGTGGTGGCGTACGTGCGCTTCTTCCGCACCGAGCCGGCCCGGAGCCACTTCGTGCGCTGGCTGGGCCGATCGCACCGGTACCTCGAGCGCTACCGCCAGATCATGAAGGAGGCGGGACTGCCCGAGGACACCGTCTACCTGGCCATGATCGAGAGCGGCTTCGCCAACCTGGCCTACAGCCGCGCCCGCGCCTCCGGGCCCTGGCAGTTCATCGCCGGCACCGGGAAGCGCATGGGGCTGCGCCAGGACTTCTGGGTGGACGAGCGCCGGGACCCGGAGAAGTCGGCGCGCGCGGCCGCCCGCTACCTCAAGGAGCTGCACGGTCAGACCGGCGACTGGCGGCTGGCCTGGGCCGGCTACAACGCCGGGGTCGGGAAGATCTACAAGGCGCAGCGAAAGGGACAGACCGACTTCTGGTCGATGGCGCGGGGCCGGGTGCTCAAGAAGGAGACCAAGGGCTACGTCCCCAAGCTCATGGCCGCCGCCATCATCTCCAAGCACCCCGAGGCCTTCGGCTTCCGCGCCGAGGAGATCGCCCCCGAGCGCTGGCCGGAGTACGAGCTGGTGACGATCGGAGAGGCCACCTCGCTCGCCGCGGTGGCCCGGGCCGCCGAGGTGACCGAGAAGGAGATCCTGGACCTCAATCCCGAGCTGCGCCGCTCCTGCACCCCTCCCCGCAGCTACTCCCTCAAGATCCCGAAGGCCAGGGCCGAAACCTTCGCTCGCAACTGGCCCCAGACGGCTGCCGACGCCCGGCTGGCCTTCGCCAACCACCGCGTGCAGCGCGGCGACAGCATGACCGCCATCGCGGCCGCCTACGGCGTCACCCCCGCCACCATCGCCAGCATGAACGGGGTGAAGCTGGGCCGGCGCCTCAAGCCCGGGACCGAGCTGGTGATCCCGATGCAGGGCGCCTCCCGGAAGGGCGGGACGGTGCCCACCGAGGTGGCGGTCCGGACGCGGATCCAGGAGTTCCAGGCGAAGAACCCGGCGTCGGTGGAGAGGGAGCCGGAGGCGAAGGTGCTCGTGACCCAGGTCGAGGACGAGGGCGGCCGGGCGCGCGCCACCGTGAAGGTGCAGGAAGGCGACTCGCTCTGGGCCATCGCGCAGAAGTTCGGCGTGAAGCTCGAGGAGCTGTGCCGCTGGAACGGCATCCGCAACCCGCGCCGCCACAAGCTGCAGATCGGCACCCTGCTGGTGGTGTACCCGAGGACCGCCTCGGGCGGCTCCCCCGGCGCGGTACCGGTCGTCCGGGCCGGCCCGGGCTAGAGCTGGCGGGCGGCGCGCCTGAATATCGGCGCGGCCGGCCCGTCGTCATGTCGGACAGGACGGCGCCCCGCGCCGGAACCCCCTGCCAAGGAGCACGTGATGAAGCGCATTCTCCTCTCACTCGTCGCCGCCTCCGTCGCCACCATGGCCTTCGCCGACCCGGCCGCCACCTTCAAGGCCAAGTGCGCCATGTGCCACGGCCAGTCGGGTGAAGGGGGCGCCATGGCCAAGAAGCCCATCAAGGGGGCGCCCGAGCAGGTGGTGCTCAAGGCCATCAACGAGGGCAAGGGGCCCATGAAGCCCATCCGCCTCGAGGACGCGGAAGCGGTGGCCAAGTACGTCGCGGGCCTCAAGTAGTCCGCGCGGAGGAGCCCGCCGTCAGGCGATGGTGCGCGCCGGATCGACGCGCGCCGCGGCTGCCGCCGGGGCGATGGCGCCGGCGACCGCCGAGATCAGCGCCACCCCCACGGCGGTGGCGTGGAGCCAGGCCGGGAAGGCGAAGTAGGTCTCCGGCCGGAACGGGAAGTCCGGCAGCATCCGGGCCGCGGCGGAATCGGCGGCCAGGGCGCCGAGCCTCGCCAGCGCCACCCCGGCGAGCCCGCCGGCGAGCCCCAGGATGCCGGCCTCGGCCAGGATCAGGGCCCGCACGTCACCGGCGGTGGCCCCCACCGCCTGCAGGATGGCGATCTCCTTCACCCGCCCCCGCACGCTCGCCGAGAGCGACTGCGCGATGGCCAGAGCGGCGAGGGCCGACATGACGAGAGAGAGGAAGGCGAGCGCGCCGGTGGTCACCGAGACCACCATTCCGACGCGCTCGGAGACGGCCCGCTCCCCCTCCTCGACGGCGAAGCCCATGCGGCGCACCTCGGCCGAGATGCGCGGGACGTCGTCGGGCCTTCCGGCCAGCAGCGCCACCGAGGTGTACCCCTGGTCGGGCTTGCCATACTCGCGGTGGAGCCGGCGCACCGCCTCGAGCGGCACGGCGACCATGTAGAGCGGCACCCGATCGGACAGGCCGGCGAGCAGCACCCGGCCCTCGACCACCCGGTCCTCGGTCTTCTGCGGGACGATGGAGTACCCGACCCGCACCGGGAACTGCAGCCCCACCAGCTCCAGCCCGGCCGGCAGCCGGCGCAGGTTCCAGGCCGGCGCGATGGTCTTGTTGTAGATCTCCAGGATGCGGCGGGAGGCCACCGCCGGGATGGGCTGGCCCTCGCCGCGGTCCTCGAACCAGGAGCCGCGGCCGAGGTCGGCGGCCACCAGTCCCGGGTCGACCCCGACCGCCGGGATCTGGATGGTGATGCTCTCCGGCCATTTCATCTCCACGCCCTGGGGCGGGCGGTTGGCGGCGATGGGGACGCGCAGCGTCAGCTTGCGGTAAGCGCCGGCCACGCCGGGGATGGCCCCGAGCCGCGCCACCGCCTCCTCGTCCAGCCTGCCGCCTCCCAGCACCGAGCCCAGGGAGATGGCCGAGGGGACCACCTCCACCAGCCGCGCCTCGCCCGGGAACATCCGGCGCGCCGCCTGCCCCACGCCCAGGCCCAGCGCCACGAAGAAGACCAGGGCCGCCGCGCCGATGCAGGCCGCGGCCGCGTTCAGCGCCGCTCCCTTCCACCCGGACCGGAGCTCGAGGCCCGCCAGGTGCATCAAGGACCGGGCTCTCACCGCAGCCTCCCGCCGTCCAGGTGGAGCACGCGGTTCGCCACCGTGGAGACCCGCTCCTCATGGGTGACCACCAGCACCGTCATGCCGGAGCGCGCCATCTCCACGAACAGGTCGATGACCCCGGCCCCGCTGACCGTGTCCAGGTTGCCGGTGGGCTCGTCGGCGAGCAGCACCTTGGGCCGGGAGAGCAACGCCCGCGCGATGGCCACCCGTTGCCGCTCGCCGCCGGACAGGCGGGCCGGGAGCCGCTGCTCCTTTCCCGAGAGACCGACCCGCTCCAGCGCGGAGCGCGCGTCGGCGCGCAGGGCCCCGAGCGTGGGCCGGGCGCCCGCGCCCCGCGCGAACAGGCCGGGCAGCATCGCGTTCTCGAGCGCCGTCAGCGCCGGGAGCAGGTTGAACGACTGGAAGACGAAGCCCACCTCGGCGTTGCGGAAGGCGGCCCGCTCGCGCGGGCCCAGGGCGGGGAGCGACCGGCCCGCCACCACCGCCTCGCCCTCGAAGTCGGCGTCGAGCCCGCCGACGATGTAGAGCAGGGTGGACTTGCCCGAGCCGGAGGCACCCACCACCGCCACGAGCTCCCCGGCCGCGGCTTGCAGGTCCACCCCGTCGAGCACCACCTGGTCCCGGTCGAGGTCCCGGAACTTCTTGACGACGCCGCGGAGCGAGATCATGGCGGGGAGGGCGTCTCCCGCGCCTCGACCTCCAGGTCGACGAGTGCCGCGCCGGGGACGAGTTCGAAGCGCAGCGAGACCGCCCGCAGCCGCGACGCCGGTTGAAGGAGGCGGTCGGCCAGGGAGCGCATCACGAAGGCGTTGGGACCGGTGCCGTAGGCCTCGTCGGGGAGGGCCCGGACCCCGTCCACCAGCCGCCCCACGTCCAGCACCGCCCCCAGCAGGCCGCCCTCCAGCGCAGCGCGGGCCCGTGGCGAGGGGGCCGCGTAGCCCGGGCCGCCGCCCGAGATCCGCCGCTCCAGCTCCTCGAGCCGACCCTCGCCGCCGGCGACCGCCAGCCGATCGCCGGCCAGCGCCAGGGAGAGCTGCACGCGCCCGTAGGAGAGGGTCCAGGCGCCGGGCGCGCCGGCCGGCCCGCGGGCGGCGAGCTTGCCGCCCCAGCGCGGCGCGGCCTGCCCGGCGCGGAGGAGGAAGGCCCGGAGCCGCGCCGGGTCCTTCACCCGCAAGAGCGCCTCGAGCTTCACCAGGCGGAAGGGGTCGGAGCGCCGCGGGTCGAGGGTCGGGGCGGTCAGCTCCGCCAGCGTGAAGGTGGGGGCGAGCGACAGGGAAAGTGCCGCCCCGGGGGCCAGCGCCGGCAGCAGCTCGCCCTCGAGGTCGAGCCGGGCCGCGTCGAGCGCCGCGCGCACTCGGGCCGGCAGGAAGGGGACCAGGCGCCGGCCGAGCGCGGCGGGATCCCCGCCCGAGCGAACCGCCAGGATCGCGTCCGGCGCGAGCAGGCGCGCCTCCGCCTGGCCCGCCTGCCGGGCGGCCTCGGGGCCCTCGGCAGCGATGGCCTTCCAGGCCGGGGCCCGCTCCTCGGCCAGCAGCAGCGCCAGCCGCAACCCGACCTCGGCCGGTCCCGCCCGCACCGCCAGCGCCGCTCCGTCCCGCGCCGCCGGGAGGTCGGACAGGAGCGGCGAGCCACGGGGCGCGAAGGCCAGGCCGGAGATCTCCTCGCCCACCGCGATCCGGGCGGAGGCGTAGGGGACGCTGCGCAGGAGCGAGGCCTCCTCCGGGTGCGTCGCCGCCGCCGCCACCGCTTCCGGGCCGCCGGGGCCGGCGGCGACGATGACGTAGCCGGGCACGGTGGCGTAGGCGAGCGCCGCGGGCCCCGAGGCGGACCGGCGGAAGCTCACCACCGGGTGGCCGCCTCCCATGCTGGAGACGCGGTCCGGGGCGCCCAGGCGATCGCGAGCCAGGCGCTGCGCCAGGGAGTCGAAGCGGCCCAGGTCGGCGAGGGGGAGGACCAGCAGCAACGGGCGCCCCTCCCCGGCGGAGGCGCCGGCGCCGCCGGCGGGAGCGAGGCCCGCCTCCTCGAGGCCCTTGGGGTCGAAGGGATCGAAGCCGAGCTGCGCCCGCAGCGCCTGGTGGGACTCGACCAGCTGGGAGGCGCCCGGGAAGGTGGAGGCGGTCCGGTAGAGACCGCCGAGCTGGCGGGCCGCGGACCCCAGCGCCGGCACCACCACCGAGAGGTAGCCGCTGGCCGGGAGGAAGCGCTCGGGGGGAGCGATCGGGCGCGGAGCACCGCACCGCGCGCACCCGGCCGCGAGTGCCAGGGCGGCGACCAGGGCCGGGGCCGAGGCGCGTCGCATGCGGCTCCATTATCCACGAATCGTGGTAAGAAGCCGCGCCTCGTGATCTTCTCCGCCGAAGACGACGCCCCCATCGCCGCCGACCTCCTCCCCGACTGGGTGGCGCTGCGGGGGGAGGCCGGGCGCGCCCCGGAGCTGGAGATCGGGAGCGGTCACGGAGGCTTCGCGCTGGCCTTCGGGGCCCGCCACCCGGAGCGGCTGCTGGTGGCCATCGAGCAGCGGAAGAAGTTCGCCCGCGACCTGGAGGAGAGGGCCCGCCGGCGCCGCCTCGACAACCTGGTGGTGATCCAGGGAGACGCCCGCCTCCTGGCCCCGCGGCTCTTCCGGGCCGGGACGCTGGCGCGGGTGCACGTCCACTTCCCCGATCCCTGGTGGAAGCGGCGCCACCACAGGCGCCGGCTCCTCGACGACGGCACCTCCCAGCTGCTCTTCCGGCTGCTCCGGGCCGGGGGGGAGCTCGACTTCCGCACCGACGTGGAGCGCTACGCCCGGGAGGCCCTGGAGAGGCTCGGCGAGGTCGGCTTCGTCAACCCCGCCGGGCCTGGGCGCTTCGCCGACCGGGCCGAGGGGGAGATCCCCTCCACCCGGGAGAAGCGCTACCTGGCCACCGGGCAGCCGGTCTGGCGGCTGCGGCTGGTGCGGAGGTAGCGCGGGCGCTATCCTCCTCCCATGCGCTCGCCGGCCCTGGCCGTCCTCCTGGCCTTCGCCCTCGGGGGGTGCTCCCGGGACCTCGGACCCGAGGCGAGCTACCGCGCCCTGGCTCGGGCCGTCGCCGAGCGCGACGCCGACAAGGCCTGGTCGCTGCTCTCGAGCGGCAGCCAGAAGCGGCTCGACGCCCTGGCCCGCGAGGCGGCGGCTCGGGCCCCCGGCGTGGTCCCGGCCAGCGGCCGCCAGCTCCTCCTCGGCGACGCATCGCTCGCCTCCCGCAAGATCGCCTCGCTGGAGCTGGTGGACTCGAGCGGCGACCGGGCCCTCCTGAAGGTGGCGGCCGAGGGCCTTCCGCCCCGCGAGGTCCAGCTGGTGCGCGAGGGCGGACGCTGGCGGGTGGAGCTGCCCGAGCCGGATTCGGCCCGCGCCCGCGGCGCCAGGTAGGGCCGCTCCCGCGGCCGCGAGGCCCCGCCGGGCGGCGCGGGCCGGCGTCCCCCGCGCGAGAGGGCCGCTCCGGTGGATCTCGGCCGGATCCGGTGCTATTTGAGGAACCCCCTGACGAGGTCCCGTTCGCGCATGAAGAACCGCTCCGCCGCCGACATCCGCGAGGCCTTCCTCCGCTTCTTCGAGGAGCGCGCCCACCGCCGCGTCCAGAGCTCGGGGCTCGTCCCGCAGAACGACCCGACGCTGCTCTTCACCAACGCCGGCATGGTCCAGTTCAAGGACGTCTTCACCGGCCGGGAGAAGCGGGACTACAGCCGGGCCACCACCGCCCAGAAGTGCGTGCGCGCCGGCGGCAAGCACAACGACCTGGAGAACGTCGGATTCACCGCTCGTCACCACACCTTCTTCGAGATGCTGGGCAACTTCTCCTTCGGCGACTACTTCAAGAAGGAGGCGGTCGCCTGGGCCTGGGAGTTCGTGACCGGCCCCGACTGGCTGGGCCTCGACGAGAAGCGCCTCGCCGCCACGGTCTTCTCGGGGGAGGGGACGCTCCCGTGGGACGAGGAGGCCTACGAGCTGTGGAAGGGGCAGGGGGTGCCGCCGGAGCGGATCCACAAGCTCGGGGCCAAGGACAACTTCTGGTCCATGGGGGAGACCGGCCCATGCGGCCCCTGTTCCGAGATCCACTTCTTCCAGGGCGACGACATCCCCTGCGCCGAGGAGAAGGCCGGGCGCGGCTGCTCCGGCGTCGCCTGCGACTGCGATCGCTGGCTCGAGATCTGGAACCTGGTGTTCATGCAGTTCGAGCGCCAGGCCGACGGCACCCTGGAGCCGCTTCCCAAGCCCTCCATCGACACCGGCGCCGGCCTGGAGCGCATGGCCTCGGTGGCGCAGGGGAAGCGGTCCAACTACGACACCGACCTGTTCCAGGAGATCATCCGCGGCATCGAGCGGCTGGCCGGGAAGCGCTACGGCCGGGGCGCCGACGACGACGTCTCCATGCGGGTCATCGCCGACCACGCCCGGGCCACCACCTTCCTGGTGGGAGACGGGGTGCTGCCCTCCAACGAGGGGCGCGGCTACGTGCTCCGCCGCATCATGCGGCGGGCCATCCGCCACGGGAAGCGGCTGGGACTGGAGAGGCTCTTCCTGGCGGAGGTGTGCGGCTCGGTGATCGGGCAGATGGGAGCTGCCTACCCCGAGATCCGGGAGAACCGCGCCTTCGTGTTGAAGGTGGCCGAGCAGGAGGAGGAGGGGTTCCGGCGCACCCTCGACAAGGGGCTCGCCATCCTCGAGGAGGAGATGAGCCGGCTCGCCTCCAGGCGGGAGAAGGTCATCCCCGGCCGGGTGGCCTTCCAGCTCTACGACACCTTCGGCTTCCCCATGGACCTCACCCGCGTCATCGCCGCCGAGCGCGGCCTGTCGGTGGACGAGGCGGGCTTCGACCGGGCCATGGCCGAGCAGCGGGCGCGCTCCGAATGGAAGGGCTCGGGCGAGACCGCGGTGACCGAGCTGCACAAGCAGATCGCGGCCGAGCTGGGCGAGGTGGCGTTCCTCGGCTACGAGAAGCCGCGCGCGCGGGCCGAGGTGAAGGCCCTCATCGCCGGCGGGGCGCGCGCGGCGCGGGCCCGCAAGGGGGACCGGGTCGAGGTGGTGACCGACGGCACGCCCTTCTACGGCGAGTCGGGCGGCCAGGTGGGAGACACCGGGTCGATCGCCGCCCCGGGCGGTCGGGTCCGGGTGACCGACGCCCAGCGGCCGGTGCCCGGGCTGGTGGTGCACCTCGGCGAGGTGGAGGAGGGCGAGGTGGCGGTGGGCGACGAGGTGGAGCTGGCGGTGGACGAGGAGCGCCGCGACCTCATCCGCGCCAACCACTCGGCCACGCACCTGCTGCACCACGCGCTGCGCGAGAGGCTCGGCGAGCACGTGAAGCAGGCGGGCTCGGTGGTGGCCCCCGACCACCTGCGCTTCGACTTCTCGCACTTCCAGCCGCTCAGCGAGGCCGAGCTGTTCGAGGTGGAGCGGCGCGTCAACGAGCTGGTGCGGCAGAACGTCGCCACCGAGACCGCGGTGCTCCAGCTGGAGGCGGCGCGCCGCAGCGGCGCCATGATGATCTTCGGGGAGAAGTACGGCGACACGGTGCGGGTGGTGCGCCTCGGGCCCTCCCAGGAGCTGTGCGGCGGCATCCACGTGCGCCGGACCGGCGACATCAACTTCTTCAAGATCACCAGCGAGGAGAGCATCGCCGCCGGCGTTCGCCGCATCGTCGCCTGCACCGGTCCCCGCGCGGTGGAGCAGGCGCAGCGGGCCGAGGAGGAGCTCCACCGGGCGGCGGCGGCGCTGCGCGCCGGGGCCTTCGAGGTGGCCGCCAAGGTGGAGGCCTCCCAGCGCCGCATCAAGGAGCTGGAGCGCGCCCTCGAGGAGGCGAGCGGCCAGCTGGCGGCCGCCCGCTCCGGCGACCTCGTCTCCCAGGCCCGCGAGGTCAACGGGGTCAAGGTGCTGGCGGTGCGGGTGGAGGGCGACGGCAAGGCCCTCCGCGACCTGGCCGACAAGCTGCGCGACCGGCTCGGCCGCGGGGTGGTGGCCCTGGGGAGCGAGCAGGGCGGCAAGGCCATCCTGCTGGTGGCCGTCACCAAGGACCTCGTCGGCCTCGTCAAGGCGGGCGACCTGGTGCGCGAGGCGGCCAAGCTGGTGGGCGGCTCGGGCGGCGGGAAGCCGGACCTGGCGCAGGCCGGGGGTCCCGAACCCGAGGGACTGGACAAGGCGCTGGCCAGGGTTCGGGAGCTGGTGGCGACCGCCACCGCCTGAGCGGCGGAGCACCAAGGGGGAGTCGGCGTCAAGGCGCAGGGCGCCAAGCCGGCGCGCTATCGTCCGATAGCCCGTGTCGGACCATTGACCACCGCTCCGCCGTGGACCTACCATCTCGCACCGAAGGAGAGGGGCACGGCCGGTCCGTCGCGAAGAGGGAGCAGGGGCTTCCGGGTCATCGACCTCGCCCGCGTCCGTGAGGCGCGGCGCCTCTGCGACTACCAGTGCCGGCTGCGGGCGGTGCTCGAGACCAACCGCCGCGCCCTCGGCCGGCTCTTCCAGAGCGGCCTCATCTTCTCCCGGCAGGGCTCGCGCCTGGGTCGCGACCTGCTGCTCGCCCACCAGCACCTCCTCAAGGTGAGCGACCTGCTGTCGCGGCTGGGCGACGTCGCCGCCGGGTCGAACGGGAGCCCCTGCGAGGCCGAGGAGCTGTACGCGCAGGTGCAGACCCTGCTCTCCCGCACCACCGAGCTCACCGCCCGCTCCGACGTTCTCCTCGCCCGCCAGCGCTAGCGGTTCGGCCGGCGGCGCCCACCCCCTCGACGACCGGAAGGCCGACCGTGCGCAACCCGACGCGTTGGATCTCCCTCGCCCTGGCCGCCGCGCTCCTGGCGCCGGCGGCGGCTCGCCCCGCCGAGCGCTCCGAGACCCCGGAGCGCTACCGCTGGGACCTGCGGGACCTCTACCCCTCGGAGGAGGCCTGGTCGAGGGCCCGCGAGGACCTGGCCCGCCGCATCCAGAGGCTGCCCGAGCACCGGGGCCACCTCGGCGACTCGGCCCAGGCGCTCCTGTCGGGGCTGGCCGCGATGTTCGGCGTCGACCGCGAGCTGGGGCGCGTGTCCACCTACGCCTCCCAGCTCTTCGACGAGGACACCCGCGTCGCCCGCCATCTGCAGATGCGCCAGGCGGCCGAGCAGCTGGCGGTGGATTTCGGGGTGGCGGCGGCCTGGGTGCGCCCGGAGATCCTGTCGCTCGACCCGGAGCGGGTGCGGAGCTTCCTGGCCCAGGAGAAGGGCCTGCGCGAGTACCGCTTCTACCTGGAGGACGTGCTGCGCTGGAAGCCGCACACGCTCGGGGCCGCCGAGGAGCGGGTGGTGGCCGAGGCCGGCAACCTCACCGGCAGCGGCCAGGCCGTCTACTCCATCCTCAAGGACGCCGACCTTCCCTGGCCGACGGTGAAGCTGGCGAGCGGGGCGGAGGTGCGGCTCGACCCGGCCGCCTACGCCCTGCACCGGGCCTCGCGGGTGCGGGAGGACCGCGACCGCGTCTTCGACGCATTCTTCGGAGCGTTCCGCGCCTTCGAGCGGACCAACGGTGCGACCCTGTTCGCCCAGGTGAAGGCGCACCTCTTCACCAAGAACGTGCGGCGCTTCGGCTCGGCGCTGGATTCGGCGCTCTTCCGGGACAACGTGCCCACCTCTGTGTACCGGCAGCTGCTGGCCGACGTGCGCAAGAACCTGCCCACCCTCCACCGCTACCTGCGCCTGCGCCAGCGGATGATGGGACTCGAGTCGCTCCGCTACCAGGACCTCTACGCGCCCATCGTCGAGAAGGTGGAGCTGCGCTTCACGCCCGAGGAGGCCATGGCCGTCACCCTGGAGGCCTTCGCCCCGCTCGGGAAGGAGTACGTCGAGGCGCTGCGGAAGGGGTACCAGGGCCGCTGGACCGACTTCCTGCCCTCGACCGGCAAGCGCTCCGGCGCCTACTCCACCGGGGCCTACGACGTCCACCCCTACCAGCTGCTCAACTTCAACGGCCTCTACGAGGACCTCTCCACCCTGGCCCACGAGTCGGGCCACTCGATGCACACCTACATCGCCAATGCCGGGCAGCCCTATCCGACCAGCCAGTACTCCATCTTCGTGGCCGAGGTGGCCTCGACCCTGAACGAGAACCTGCTGCTCCACCACATGCTGGCGCGGTCCCGGGACGACGCCACCCGGCTCTACCTTCTCTCCACCCACCTCGACACCCTGCGCACCACGCTCTTCCGGCAGACCCTCTTCGCCGACTTCGAGCTCGCCTTCCACGAGATGGCCGAGCGCGGCGAGACGCTCACCGGCGAGAACCTCTCGGCCGCCTATCTCAAGATGGTGCGGGACTACTACGGGCACGCCCACGGCGTGTGCCGGGTGGACGACGTCATCGCCCACGAGTGGGAGTACGTGCCGCACTTCTACTACGACTTCTACGTCTACCAGTACGCCACCAGCCTGGTGGCCTCCACCTCCATCGCCAAGGCGATCCGGGAGGAGGGGAGGAGTGGCCGCGCCCGCGACGCCTACCTCGGGCTGCTCCGGGCCGGCGGCTCGGACTACCCCATCGAGCTGCTCAAGCGGGCCGGGGTGGACATGACCACCTCGGCTCCCTTCCAGGCGGCCATGGCGGAGATGAACGCCACCATGGACGAGATGGAGCGGATCCTGGCGCGCCGCGGGCCGGGCCCGCCGAAGCCCTAGCCGGCCGCGCGAACGGGCGCCTTCCGGGGCCAGGGGCCGGGGTGCGGCGACGGCCGCCTGCGGAGCGCGCGAACCCCGCCCCCGCCGAGGCGCGCGCGTCCGCTCCTTCGCGGCGGCGAACACGACCCTGCGCCGCCGCCCCGGGCCGGATGCCGGGGAGGCCTTTCGCCGCCGCGCGGCGCCGCACCGGGGCGCGCCGAGGCCCCGAGCCGTTCGTGGCGCGCGAGCACCAGCGGCCGGAGACGCACCCCGGCCCCCGGACACGTCGAGGGCGAGAGGCGGCCGGCCCTCGGCGCGACGACCGGCGCGCCACCAGGGCGGGTGCGGGCCGGGCCCCGGCGGCCCGCTAACCGCGCGGCGCCTCCTCGACCAGCACCGCGCGCGGGAAGTTCCCGAAGTTCTCCTGGCACTCGCGCGCCGAGCCGCGCACCCAGACGCCCACCGTGTGGGAGCCGGCGCCGACCTGCCCGAAGAGGGTCGAGACCGAGACCGGGCTCGAGGCGGCGCCGGCGCCGGACGGAACGTAGACCACCGCCCGCCCGCCGCCGCCCTCGTGGTCGGTGTCCGGGCGGCCGTCCACCCGCAGCTGGAAGTCGCAGAAGGTCCCCGGCTCGCCGACCGCGTCGACGTGGGTGTTCCACACCAGCAGCACCGCCGAGTCGGGGCGCTGCTTGGTGAAGGACCCCAGGGTGCGCAGCCGAGCGTAGCCGGGGCCGACGCGGTGGGTGCCGGCGCCCTCGCTGTACTCGAGGCGCTGGCGCAGGGGCACGGTCTCGGCCACCCGGGTCTCCAGGCTGGCCACCCGCGTCACCTGGGCGGCGATCTGGGCCTCCTGCGCGCCGCTCGAGGACTGCACCGTGGCCAGGCGCGCCTCCTGGGCCGCGGCCGCCCCCTGCAGGGCGGCCTGGCCCGACTCCACCGTCTTGACCCGGCTCGCCAGCTCGGCGAGGGCGGCCTGCACGTCGCTGGCCTGGAGGTCGGTGCCGGAGTTGGCGAAGCGCATGGTGTTGGCCGAGCGATCGGCGCCGAAGACCAGCCAGGCGGAGCCGGCCGCCGCCAGGGCGGACACGGTGGACGCAGCGATCAGGGCGATGGTCGACTTGCGGATCACGGGGCCAGGTGACGCGGAGTCGCGATGAGAGCACGGCTCCCGCCCAGAAGTCGAGCCCGCCGCAGGGCCGGCGCGGCCCCGACAGGCGAGGACCCGGGCCCGGTGCGGCCGGGCCCGGGTCCGGGAGGGATCGCCGCGGGCCTAGTCCTGCGGCTGGCCGCCCCGCCGCAGGAAGGCGGGGATGTCGTACTGGTCCTCGTCGAGCTGCTTGAAGCCCGAGGCGTCGCGGGTGCGGGCCGGGCGCGGGCGGGGCGCCGGCGCGGCGGCCGCCGGAGCCGGCGCAGGTGCCACCCGCACCGGCGGCGCCGGCCGCGGCTCCTCGACAGGGACCGAGCGGGGCAGCGGCGGGGGGGCGGCGGCCGCCCGGGCGGCCACCGCCGGCAGCGACGCCTGCCGCGGCGAGGCGGCTCGGACCGGCACCTCGCGGGGGGAGAAGCCGGTGGCGATGACGGTGATCTTCACCTCGTCGGCCATGTGGTCGTCGATCACCGAGCCGAAGATGATGTTGGCCTCCGGGTCGGCGGCGGCCTGGGCCATGGAGACCGCCTCGTTCACCTCGTGCAGGGTCAGCGAGGGGCCGCCGGTGATGTTCACCAGCAGGCCGGTGGCGCCGTCGAGGGTCACGTCCTCGAGCAGCGGCGAGCTGATGGCGGCCTGCATGGCCTCGACGGCGCGCTGGTCGCCGCTGGAGCGGCCGGAGCCCATGAGGGCCATGCCCTGCTCGGCCATGATGGTGCGGACGTCGGCGAAGTCGACGTTGACGAGGCCGTGGACGGTGATGAGGTCGCTGATGCCCTGCACCGCGTTGAGGAGCACCTCGTCGGCGCGCTTGAAGGCGTCGGCCAGGGACATGCTCTCGCCGGCCACCGAGAGCAGCCGCTGGTTGGGGATGACGATGAGGGTGTCGACCGCCTGGCGCAGCTCGGCGATGCCCTCCTCGGCCTGCTTGCGGCGGCGGTTGCCCTCGAAGAGGAAGGGCTTGGTGACCACGCCCACGGTGAGGGCGCCCGTCGACTTGGCGATGTCGGCGATGACCGGGGCGCCGCCGGTGCCGGTGCCGCCGCCCATCCCGGCGGTGACGAAGACCATGTCGGCGCCGGCCAGGGCCTCGGCGATGGCCTCCTTGCCCTCCAGGGCCGACTCGCGCCCCCGGTCGGGGTCGGCCCCGGCGCCCAGGCCGCGGGAGACGCCCTTGCCGAGCTGGATCTTCACCTGGGCCCGGTTGGCCGCCAGCGCCTGCACGTCGGTGTTGGCGGCGATGAACTCCACGCCCTCCAGGCGGCCGGCCACCATGGTGTTGATGGCGTTTCCGCCGCCGCCGCCCACGCCGATCACCTTGATCCTGGCTGCCGGCTCGTTCTTCTCGGTGTACTCGATCATGTGTTCTCCTCGGAAAGTGCGGGCGGTCAGAAGATCTCGCCGAGCCACTCCTTCATGCGGCTCTTGACCTTGCGGTAGACGTTCTCCTCGCGGATCTTGAAGTACGGGCTGCCCTCCTCCTGGCGAGCGCCGTAGATCACCAGCCCCACCGCGGTGGCGAACATCGGGCTCTTCACCACGTCGACCAGGCCGCCGATTCCGCGGGGCATCCCGCGCCGCACCGGCATGCCCAGCACCTCCTCGGCCATCTCCGGCATTCCGGCCAGCAGCGTCGAGCCGCCGGTGATGACCACGCCCGAGGCCAGGAGCTCCTCCATGCCGCACTTCTGGATCTCGTGCTGCACCAGCATGAAGATCTCCTCCACCCGCGGCTCGATGATCTCGGCCAGGATCTGGCGGGAGAGGACCCGGGGCTGGCCGCCGCCGACGCTCGGGACCTCGATGGTCTCGCTCTTGTCCACCGAGGAGGCCAGGGCGCAGCCGTATGCCTTCTTGATGCGCTCGGCCTCGTGGGTCGGCGTGCGCAGCCCCACCGCGATGTCGTTGGTGAGGTGGTTGCCGCCCAGCGAGAGCACCGCGGTGTGGGCGATGGCGCCGTTGGAGTAGATGGCGATGTCGGTGGTGCCGCCGCCGATGTCCACCAGGCAGACCCCGAGCTCCTTCTCGTCCTCGCTCAGGGTGGCCAGCGAGGAGGCCAGCGGCTGCAGCACGATGTCGGCCACGTTGAGGCCGGTGCGCTGCGCGCACTTGACGATGTTCTGGGCGCTGGAGACCGCGCCGGTCACGATGAGCGCCTTGGCCTCGAGACGGACCCCGGCCATGCCCACCGGCTCCCGGACGCCGTCCTGGTCGTCGACGATGAACTCCTGGGGCAGGACGTGGATCACCTCGCGGTCGAGCGGGATGGCCACCGCCTTGGCCTGGTCGATGACCCGCTCCACGTCGGTCTGCTTGACCTCCTTGTCCTTGATGGCCACCACCCCGTGGGAGGGGAAGGCCTTGATGTGGCCCCCGGCGATCCCGGTGTAGACGGTGGTGATCTCGCAGCCGCCCATGTGCTCGGCCTCCTCGATGGCGCGCTTGATCGAGGCGACGGTGGCGTCGATGTTGACCACCACCCCCTTGCGCAGGCCCTTCGAGGGGTGCGAGCCGATGCCGATGATGTCGATGCCCTCGTCGGTCACCTCGCCGACGATGGCGCAGATCTTGGTCGTGCCGATGTCGAGGCCGACCAGGACGTCTCCAGTCTTCGCCATGAACCACCTCCGGGCGAGCGGCGCGACGCGCCCACGCCCCACCTAGGGCCCTCTCGGGCCCGCCTTCCCCGCCGTCCTGGAGGCGGGCGACCGAGGGCCCACCTCCGCGCTTCGCCCCGCCAGCCGGACCGTCACCCGGTTCGGGCTGGTCCGGTTGTCGAGGTGCAACACCTCCGCCTTCCTGCCCTCGGCGCGGAGCGCCGAGAGGATCCGGTGCAGTCGGGAGAGCTTCTGGGGCAGGTCGCCCACGCCCAGGCGCACCTGCGTGCCCTCCTCGCCGATGTAGAGGGTCACGCCCTCGTCGGGGTCCACGTGGACCTCGGAGACCGAGGCCAGCGCCCCGAGCCCCTCGCGCGCGTAGCCGTCGAGCAGCGCCAGGGCCCCGGCGATGTGCTGCTCGACCGCGGCCCGGCGTTGCAGGTAGTCGTCCCTTGCGAAGCCGGTGATGACCGGCAGGTCGAGGCCGTCGCCGGAGGCGGCGCGCTTGAAGACGTGGGCGTCCCGGTCGACCAGGTACAGGCCGCCGAGGTCCACCAGCGCCGCCGGCTCCCGCTCGACCACCGCCACCTCCAGGGCCGGCGGGAAGCGCCGCGTGGCCCGGGCCGACTTCACCCAGGGGTGCCGCTCCAGCGCCGCCTGCACCGCCTCGGGCTCGAGCGCGAGCAGCTGGTCGCCGGGCTTGGCCGGCGAGAGCGCCAGCAGCTCCGCCTCTGCGGCGCGCGAGGCGCCCGGGAAGCGGACGGCGCGGATGCGCATGGCGTCGGCCGAGGTGAGGAAGCGGTGCAGGCCGAGGCCGGCGAGGAGCAGAAGGGCCAGGCCGGCGGCCGCGGCGAGGGCGCGACGCGCCGCGCGGGGGAGGCCCGGGCGGGACGCCTCCTCGGGCGACCGGTCGACGCGCCTCCTGTTCGGACCCCGACCCACTCGCCACACCCCACGCCGCCCATACCGCCGCTTTCGGGCGGTATCACCCGAGGGTGCAGAATGCCAGATCCTCCAGATCTGTAAAGTATTTGGATGCCGAAAAGGCGGCGCGGGGGCCCTGCGCCGCGGGCGCGTCCCACGGACGCGCGGCATCCCCCTCTTGGGCGAGATCAAGGCGACGGCTGCCCACCTGGACTCAGATGGGCGCCGGGACTCGCACCTCCGCCCCGTCCCGGGAGCCGAACCATGCCCGCAAAGCCGATCGCGCTCGTCGCGTCCCTCGTCCTCGCGGGCGCCGTCTGGGCGGCCCCTCCGGCCAAGGGGTCGAAGCAGCAGGCGAAGCCCGCGGCCGCCAAGACCGCAGCCGCCAAGACCGCCGAAAAGCCGCTCGCCCCGCTCCCGGCGGACGTCAAGCCGGGCTGGTCCCACGGGCCCTACGAGGCGGGAGACTGCAGCATCTGCCACCAGAAGAACGACCGCCGCGATCCCGGCCCGGTCTCGGTGAAGGGCAACGACCTGTGCTTCGGCTGTCACGAGGAGTTCCGCGAGATCATGGGCCGCAAGTTCCGGCACGCCGCGGCCACCGACGCCTGCGTGAACTGCCACAACCCCCACAACTCCGCCGAGCGAAAGCTGCTGCGCCACGAGCAGACCGCCCTGTGCTTCGAGTGCCACGACGACATCCGGGCGGTGGCCCAGAACTCCAAGGTGAAGCACGCGGCGCTGACGACCGGATCGAAGTGCGCCGGCTGCCACAATCCGCACGCGGCCAACGTGGAGAAGCTGCTGGTGCTCCTGCCCTTCGACCTGTGCCTGTCCTGCCACGGCCAGGAGGGCCTCAAGGACGAGCAGGGGGTGGTCCTCGCCAACATGAAGAGGTGGCTGCAGGACAACAAGGTGTGGCACGGGCCGATCCAGGGAAAGGACTGCAGCTCCTGCCACCGGACCCATGGCGCAGACCACTTCCGGCTCCTGTCGGCCGACTACCCGCCCAAGTTCTACGCGCCCTACGAGTCGAAGAACTACGAGCTGTGCTTCGGCTGCCACGACGAGCGGGCCATGGCCGCCGCCGAGACCAACGCCCTGACCGGCTTCCGGGACGGCAAGCGCAACCTGCACTACCTGCACGTCAACAAGTCGGACCGGGGCCGGACCTGCCGCGCCTGCCACGAGGTCCACGCCTCGCACCAGAGCCACCACATCCGCGACGGCGTCCCCTACGGCCCCAAGGGCTGGATCCTGAAGCTCAACTACCAGAAGACCGCCAACGGCGGCTCGTGCGCCAAGACCTGCCACGACACCAAGACCTACGCGCGGGACGGGGGGGCGCCCGGCAAGGCGTCTCGCGGACCCCTGCCGCCCGCATCCCAGGCCCGCCGCCCGTGACCGCGGGCGCCCGCGCGGCCCGGTGGCTGCTTCTGGCGGCGGCCGCGCTGTGGCCCCTCGCCGGAGGCGCCGCCGAGGTCGGGGCGACGGTCGAGGAGGCCGAGCTCCCGGCGCTGGGCGGCGGGACCGTGTCGCTCCTCGGGCGCGGCGCCGCGGCGAGCGTGGTGGTCCTGTTCCGGCCGGACCAGGAGAACTCGGTGGACGCGCTTCGGCAGCTGGCCGCCTGCGAGCGGGAGTTCGCCGGCAAGCCGGTTCACTGGGTGGCGGTGGTCTCGGCCGCCTGGCCGGAGGAGCAGGTCCGGTCGGCGGCGCGCGCCACCGGGATCCGCATGCCC
>Ga0316626_10000159_pt1 | contig 23622 bp, 28 predicted proteins | sample OWC_Aug_T1_C1_D5_FD_207656 | JGI IMG/M metagenome (GOLD analysis project Ga0316626, IMG submission 207656) | Wetland soil microbial communities from Old Woman Creek delta, Ohio, United States - OWC_Aug_T1_C1_D5_A | ecosystem: Environmental > Terrestrial > Soil > Wetlands | place: USA: Ohio...
AGCGCGCGGTCGCGGACCTGGGCGGCCTGGATGCGGTGTACGCCAACGCGGGGATCAGCAACGGCATGCCGGCGCTGTTCGACGAGAGCCTGGACGACTTTCGCCACGTGCTCGAGGTGAACCTGCTCGGAACCTACTCCACCGTGCGGCGGGCGGCCGCGGTCATGGTGAAGCAGGGCCGCGGGTCGCTCATCATGACCGCTTCAGTGGCGGGCCTGCGAGCCCACGCCGGTTCCATCGCCTACAGCGCCAGCAAGGCCGGTGTGATCAGTCTCGCCCAGACCATCGCATCCCAGCTCCGCGGCACGGGCGTGCGGATCAACGCCATCTGTCCCGGCCTGATCGAGACGGGCATGACCAAGCCCATCTTCGACTACGCGAGAGCCCGAGGCACCGAGCGCCGCATTGGTCAGCTCAATCCCACTACCCGCTACGGCGTGCCGGACGAAATCGCCCAGATGGCACTGTTCCTGGCCAGCGACCGGTCCTCCTACGTCAACGGCCAGGCCATCCCCGTCGACGGTGGCCTGAGCTGCGGCCACCCCTTCGTGCCTCCGAGGGTCTAAGCTGCTGAGAAACGTCTCGGACGCCCTTGGACGAGCTCAGGGCGAGCGGAAAAGTCGAATAGAATGGGGGAGGGGATCCGCTCTCCTGGGCCGGCCGAAGGATGAGCCCGTCGAAGCATGGGGAGGGGTTTTTCAGCGTCCTGCTGGACGTTTGGCCGAAAAGTTCCTCGATCCGCAGAGAGAACCGACGCGTGCGAGCCACCTTCCTCTCCCGCATTGCCGGCATTGCCGGCGGGAGAGGATCGAGGTGAGGGGACCGAGGTCTGTCGAATTCTTGTTCGGCGTGACCCAATCGGCGTCGGGGTCGGTATCGGAATCGAGAGCAACCGATAAGCTTCGGCCACGAGCGACTCGACGTCTACCGGGCGGCCATCAAGTACGTCGGGTGGGCGTACCGCTACGGTGAAGGGCTCCAGGGCCATCGCAACACCGATACCGATACCGACCCCGGAGGGAACTCGCTGTCGGGGAGATGCCGAACAAGACGCTCCGCATAACTCGGCGACGGACCCGACCGCCTCGAGTGGGTGTGTTCACCGGGCGGCATCGTGGGCCGCCACGGATCAGCGGCTCGGCGATCGCTGGAGACGCTCGACGTTAGACTCGTGGGTCGCGCGATCGATGCGGTACGAGGAGAGGAACGCGATCGCGACGAGGTAGAACACGACGAGCACCGGCGCGTAGACGAGCCCGAGCGTGCGCACGATCTCGGGGTCGACGGCGCCGGGTTTGGCGTTGCGCGGGAAGCCGATTGCGCCCAAGAGCAGGCTCGAGGCGAACACGCCCACCCCCGAGGTCGCCTTCTGCACGAAGCTGTTGGCGGCGATGAAGACGCCCTCGGACCGCCGTCCGGTGGCGATCTCGCTGTCCTCGACGATGTCGGCCACCATCGACGCGGTGAGAATGCTCGACATGATGACGAGCATCACCCCGACCAGGTTGAAGCCGACGAGGATCCAGAAGAGCACCGGAGTGCGGTTGGCGGGAAGGAGGTTGAGCAGTCGGAGCGTGATCGGGAGGGGGCTCATCGCCACCGCAGCGATCGAGACGCCGATGGCGCCCGCTTTCTTGCCCCATCGCCGCGAGAGCCCTGGCGCGATCGACACCGCGAGCCCCGCCGACACGAACATGCTGAGCGAGAACACCGAGATCTCGCTCGAGGTGAACTCCCAGAAGTACGTGTTGAAGTAGATACCGACCGACGCACCCAGCCCCGCGGCCATCGATGCGAAGATGCCGGCGCAGAAGATCGCCAGGAACGAGCGGTTCCGGAGCGTCTCGAGGAGTTCGTGGAACGCACCGGCTAATCCGGTATGCCGGCGTTCGGGCGGCCGGCGCAGTCGCGGAATGAAGGAGTGGGTGCCGATCGCCGAAGCGAGGATCGCGATCATCATGATCGCGGCGGCGACGGTGCCGTAGTGGTGGTACCCGTCCGGATTGAGCACGCCGACCGGGTGCTCGGCGTCGGGCTGGAGGAAAACGGCATAGGCGATGACGGCCATCGTGAGCCCGCCCCACCATCCGAAGAAGAAGCGGTAGCTCAGGACCGCCGTGCGCTCGTCGTACTGATCCGTCAACTCGGGCACAAGCGAGGCGCTCGGGATCTCGTAGACCGCAATCAGCATGCGCACGAGGACGGCGGTTGTGAGGAAGTACGCCAGGAGCTGCCCCTGCGAGAGGCCTGCCGGCGGGTTCCAGAGGAACCAGTAGGAGACCGCGACCGGGAGCGCGGCGGCGTACATGAATGGGTGACGGCGTCCCCAGCGTGAATGGAGGTGGTCCGAGGCGTAGCCCACGAGCGGGTCGAAGATGCCGTCCAGGACGAGGGCGACCATGATGCCGAAGCCGACCCACGCCTCGGGGAGCCCGAGCACCTGGTTGTAGTAGAGGAGCAGGAAAGCCGAGAAGCCGTTGTCCTTGACCCCGAAGGCGACCGCGCCGATGCCGTAGAGGATGGTCGTGGCGCGGGGGAGCGCGGCGCGGTTGGCGGTCACGGGCGCCTACGATTATCGCCTGGAGCGGGAGGGGTCAATCGACGCGAGTGTCGCGGTTACCTTGAGCGCTCGAACGCTCTATTGTTGGCGGCTGCAGAAGAAACAGAGAGGCCCCTCACGGGTCGACGGAGCCCGCAGCCCAACTTGTGGACTCGCCGCTCCGGAACTCCGCAGCGAAAAGGCGGAGAATATGGTAGGATTGGCCTATCCGGTTGACTCCACCGCGTACAATTCCTTGTAGGTGGTGGGCGCACGCTGACTTCCGAGGCCGAGTAGAGTTTGAAACGCGGCCATCGGGGTCCGGCGACGGTTGAAACGGAACGTGAACTCGTCAAGGTAGGTCGGCAGATGCTTGTTACTGACGCCGTGATGCGTCCTGCGCAGCCACGTCTGCAGGTTGCCAAACACCTGATGGATACGCGGCAGCACGACCGCCGCTTGTTTGGGAGTACCCTGAGTCTGCGCGTGATGACGGTAGCCCAAGTCCCCGAGGGGGGCATAGCCCTGCCAGCCATCGGTTCGTACGATCGCCCCCGGTTCAACGCAGCTCCGCACGAAGCCGCTGAGCGATCGGGCCGATGCATCTGGCACCACTTTCAGCCGGGTACGGCCACAGCCGCGGCCACGGGCTTCCACGGCGCCCACTACCAAGGCTTTGCCCTCCAGCCGTCGGCCGCCGCTCAGGCCCTCTTCGGGGCCGCCAACTTAGGCCTCGTCAACTTCCACTTCCTCGTGCAGCAACTCGCGATCCGGCCGCACGGTGGCGCGCCGCAGCTTGTGCAGCATCGTCCAAGCGGTCTCATAGCGGGCAATACCCAATTGCCGCTGGAGTTGGAGGGCCGACATGCCCGGTGTATGCGTGGTGACCAGGTAGGCGGCCCAAAACCACAGGGTCAAGGGTGTCCGTGTGCGGTGTAGCACCGTCCCTGCGGTAACCGCTGCGTCGTAGCCGCAGCCCTTGCAGCGCCACAACAGTCGGCCGGGCAGTTCCAAAGCGTCACCATGCCTGCACCGTGGGCACATCCGTCCGGCCAGCGGGATGCCGCCAAGTAGGCCCGACAGGCTTCCTCATCAGCGAAACGCCTCTGAAATTCTCGCAGCGTCCGTGGAAAATCCGGTCGTGGCACGCCGAAGCCACTATATGTCGGGGCTTGTGGAGTCAACCGGATAGGCCCAATGTCGCTTATGCCGACATCGGCATAAGCGGCACACGTATGCCTCGCTGCTCTTGAACGGTGTGAGAGACTAGCCGTGCAAAAGGGTGTTGGTGGTGATGTCACCACCGCAGGACTTCCGGGTGGTCGGGCCGCCATCCAAACAGACGCGAGGGCACCGTGGGATTGCGGGCCCTGGCGTCGGAATACTGGAGGTCCCATGTCCAGCCACCCCGCGCGAGAGCCCTTCTCTCGGTATACCGAGCAGTACTCGCAGTCGACCCAAGTTGCGGCGACCCCTGTGGCCAGGGAAAAGCCGGCCGGAGCTGAACCCAGCAGACCGTCGCGTTTGGTCGTCTGTGCTGTTGCGGTCTGCATGGGTGTGCTCATTCTCCTCGAGCCGTTGCTGATCGATGCAAAGCCCGGCCTGCAAGTCTTTTACGCTGCGTTCGTGATCTGGTTCTCGGCGCTGTTCATGTTTGCCGGCACGTCCGACCGGAGCAACGGGAAGTGAGCACCGGAGGCGTCATGTCCCCGCACCCCACCCAAAAGCCGACCCCCACACCAGCGCAGACAGGCTTCCTCGGCCTGCTGGTCAGGCTCATCTGGATGCTGTTCGGGAATGCTGCCCTCGCACTACTCGCAGTGCACATTGCCCAAGTAGGTTCGTTCTCCCCGGTCGACGTAGTGTTCTGGGCGGTCGTAGTTGTGATGGTCGGCGTTCGCTACATCGACGTCACACGGTTCGGCGGACTCACCGCGGAGGGCGAACCGGCGACAGTGCGACACTGGCAACGGTACACAGGATACCTGCTCGCCGCCTCAGCAGGTCTTTATGTGCTGGCGCATGCCCTGGCCGGCATCGTGCTTCGATGAGGGACCCAGCGGGGCCGTAGTCCCTCTCAGGAGTTGCGAGCGGGATCATCGACGCCGCGGAGCGTCTATTAGGGATGTCTCTTATCTGCGTCGGGTCCGGTCGACGGTCACTCCTGTCGAGGCTGCTGAGTGAATCCGTATCCTGTGAGCTTCTGGCGCGCTCCACTGTTCCGTCCTCGCTCGACCGGGGCTTTTCCGTACGCCCCAGGCCGCGGGGCGTGCCCGTTGCCCCAACACGGTGATGCCCGAAGCTACTCGCGGCCGAATTCCTCGTCCGGGTAGGTCGGCAGCCAGTCCTTGAGCTCGTCGATCTCGGTGCGGCTGTGGGCGGCATAGCTCGTGGCATAGCACGCATGCGCGAGCAGATATGTCGCGCCTGGGGTCGTGAGGAACTGAAAGACGATCGCCAGACAGCCACGGATCGAGACGAACGGGTCGCTCGTTGCGAAGTAGATGGTCGGCGCGAGTATGAGTAGCGCGATACCGACTGTACCGGCCTTCCCGGCCGCGTGCATGCGCGTGTACACGTCGGGAAATCGCACCAGGCCGACGCCGGTTACCACGATGAAGAAGGTACCGACTGTCATGGTGAGCGCCGCGAGCACCTCGACGACCATCAGAACACCCGTCCCCGCGCCAGATACTTAGCGATCGCGCTCGAACCGAGGAAGCCGACGAGCGTTAAGATCCAGACCGCGTCAAAGTAGAGCGTCGAGCCCCACCGCATGCAGAGAAGACAGATCATTCCGATGATGACCGCGGACAGTGCGTCGAGGGCAATCGCGCGGTCGGCCGCCCGTGGTCCAATGACCATGCGATAGAGGCAGAGAACGGTGGCGACGAAGAGGAAGAACAGGCAGATGTCAGTCGTTATGGCGAGCCAGGCACTCACGGTCTCTCCTTCCCCGCCCGTGACCAGCGCAGAATGTTCGCCTCGAGCACGGTCTTGATGGATTGTCGCACGTCTTCGGGATCGTGTCCGATGTCGATCGCATGGACGACGATCGTGCGCCTTGCGGGCTCGACGTGCACGGTGATCGTACCGGGTGTGAGCGTGATCGAGTTCGCGAGCGCTGCGATCTCGATGTCGGATTCGGCATCCATGGGGATCGCGATGAAGCCCGAGCGCAGGCGATCGAGGGGGCCGAGGACGAGCTTCGCCACCGTGACGGCCGAGAACCAGATCTCGCGTGCCAGAATGACGAGGTAGCGCAGCCAGAGCAGAACACCGCGGAGGCTCATGGGAAGAGTGCCTTTCCGCCGCGCGCCGCGAGCGTCCGTGGGGTCTCTCCCAGCACGGCGCGAACGTACGCCGTCGGCGTCACAATCTCATCGGCCGCGTCGGCGGCCAGCCGCATGAAGGGCTGCGCGCCCAGGCCGAGGACGACGGTCGCCACGACGAGCACGGCCGTTGCGGCGGCGGGAGCCTGCCATCCGCTGTCGGCCGCAGCCCGTCGCGGCGCGCCCCAGAAGGCATAGGCCCAAATCTTCATCATGGAGACCAGGGTGAGAAAACTCGTGACGACGGCCACGAGGACGATCCCGAAGCGATGCCCATCGAGACCCGCACGCAGTACCACGAACTTCGCGAGGAAGCCCGAAAAGGGCGGCATGCCGGCGAGCGACAGCGCCGCCACGAGAAAAAGGCTCGCGACCGCGGGCGCAAGCGTGATCACGCCACCCATCTCCTTCAGCCGCGTCTTACCCGTGACCTTCTCGGCCACACCTGCGACCAGGAAGAGGCTCGACTTCACAATGATATGATGGACGACGTAGAAGATCGTCGCCGCAACCGCCGCGGGCGCGATCCGAGAGTCGGCCGCGAGGCCGATTCCCATCACCATGTAGCCCACCTGGCTGATGATGTGCCACGACAGGATGCGCCGCATCTCCCACTGGCAGAGCGCGCCGAGCACGCCAAGGAGCATGGTGAAGCCGGAGAGAACCAAGAGGATCTCGGTCGCGAGTCCATGGCCCTCCTGCCGGAAAACCATGACGAATACTCGCAGCAGCGAATAGACACCGACCTTCGTGAGCAGCCCGGCGAAGTACCCATTCACACCCGCAGGCACAACCGGGTAGGAATCGGGCAGCCAGAAGAAGACCGGGAACGTCGCCGCCTTCAAGGTAAAGACCAGCAGCAGCACCATCGATGCCGCCGTCAGCATCGCGGCGCGCGGCCCGCTCAGCGCGGCCGTGCGCGCGGCGAGGTCGGCCATGTTAAGCGTTCCGGCGAGCGCGTAGACGAGCGCGACGCCGACGACGAAGAGCGCACCGCCGACGAGGTTGAGCGCGACGTACATCATCGTCTGCCGTACTTGCTGGCGGGTCGCACCGACCATCATCGAGCCGTACGAGCCGATGAGCATCACCTCGTAAGCGACGAACAGGTTGAAGAGGTCGCCCGTGATGAAGGACCAGTTCACGCCGAGCAGCAGGACGTGGAAAAATGGGAAGAAGAAGTGCCCCTGCTGTCTCTCGGTGACCGTGAAGCAGGTGTAGGCGAGCACGACTGTGCCGACCGACATCGACAGGCAGAGCATGATGCACGCGAGCCGGTCGGCGACGAACGCGATCCCATAGGGCGCGAGGTAGCCCCCGATCATCGACACCTGGATGCCTTGTGTGTCGACGTGGTGAAGAAGCCAGAAGACGTACATCGTGAGCCCCGCTCCCGAGGCGAACGAGAGCGCCTTCTCTAGGCGCGGACGGTCGCGCAGCAGCGCCAGGCCAATCGCCGTGAAGAACGGAACGAGGATGACGAGGATGATGCTGTTCATGCCCCTCAGTCCTCGTAGGTGAGCCGCCGTGGGCGGCGCCGCGGTGTGAACGTCTCATCATCCGCGACCGGGATCGGCAGCTCCTCGGGGTTGTCGGTGCCGTAATCGCGGTAGACAACGTAGCAAATGATCAGGAACAGCGCGCCCACGGCAAAGCTGATGACGATTGCCGTCAGCACGATATCGGGCGGGATCGGGTCCATGAGACCCGCGACCGCGTTCGGGTCGGATACGAACGGCGCAGCGTTCCGCAGCGAGAAGCCCCCGCACACGATCATGAGCAGATTGACGGCGTTGGACAGGAGCCCGAAGCCGATGACCATGCGGATCAGATTCGGTCGCAGGATCGAGTAGATTCCGCCCGCGAAGAGAAGCCCGATCGCGACTGCGAGCGGCAGCTCCATGTTACCGGCGCTCCATACTGAGCTCAACAAAGATAGTCATGAGCGTGCCCAGGACGATCAGCATTACGCCGAGGTCGAAGAACGTGGCGGTAGGCAGGTGGTAGGAACCTAGGTGGAGGATCGTGTTGTCCATGTAGGCCTCGCCGCGCACGAAAGGCACCGTTCCCGTGCCCACGGAGAGGAGCAGGCCGACGACCCCGATGCGCCACCAGGAAACGCGCGCCGCGTGCCGGGTGCCGAAGGCAATCATGTACATGGCGCCGGCGGCGGCCAGCAATACGCCCGCGATAAAGCCGCCACCGGGCTCGTCATGACCCTGCAGGAAGATGCGCACCGCCACGAGTACGGAGAGCGGCACCGCAAAGCGGGCAATGACGCGGACTATCGGGGACTGGCGGGTCACGCGGGGCCCCCTCCACCATCGGGGCGCTGCACCTGCCCCGGCTCTGAGGGCGTGCGCCGTGATCGCAGCAGTCCGTAGATGCAGAGGCCGACGGCGACGAGCACGGTGATCTCGCCGTTGGTGTCCATGGCGCGGATGTCGACGATGATGACATTGACCGCGTTCCGCCCACCACCCTCGGCGAGCGCGAGCGACAGCAGCCCGCCGGGGCGGACGGAGATGTTGTCGGGCTCGCGGAGCCCAGGGGTCATGGAGAGAAGAAGCAGCAGCGTGATCGTGAGCCCGAATGCCGCGGAGATGCCGACGTTCACGAGCCGCGAGATCGCGGGCATGTCATGGCGGCGGAACGGAGGGAGAAAGACGAGGACGAGAAGCACGAAGATCGTCGACACCGTCTCGATCAGCACCTGGGTCAGCAGGATGTCGGGTGAGCGGTAGACGACAAAGAGCATCGACACCAGAAAGCCGATCGCCGTCGTAGCGATCGCGGCCGCGAGCCGTGTGCGGGCTTGTACGGCAGCCATGGTCGCAATCGCGAGCAGGATGCAAAAGAGGAGACCGTACCACGGCATGTCGGCGAGGTTGACGATGACATTCCTTCCCGAAAGACCGCCGGCGTATAGAGCGTACGCGCACAGCACGGGCAGCGTGAGGACAGTCGCGGAAAGATACCAGCGCAGCGAGCCATTTTGCCAGCGCCTGCTGTAGGTCTCGGCCAACCGGACGGTCGTCGTCATGAGTCGCTCCCAGAGGTCGGCCGCCGATGGCAGCATAGCGAGCCGCTCTTGGAGTGCACCCACGGCATCACGCCGGAGATAGACGAGGACACCGAGCACGAGCGCGAGGAGCGACGTGTAGAACGGGGTGCCGAGCGGCGGCAACAGGTACACGTGCACCTCGGCCCCGCGGCCGGACGCCGTCGCCGTTACGAGGTCACTTGTGAAATGGCCGAGGCTCGCGAGGCCGAGCGCCAATGCGCCCGCTGCGAGCAAGACGGGCGACGGCCAGAGCGCGAGCCCACTGCTCCGATGCTCGTCGTGCTGCCGCTGGTGCACCGGGCCGAGAAAAACCCCCAACGTGAGCTTGCCGGCTACGGCGACGAGAAATGCGCTCGTTGCGAGACTGGCGAGTAGGACGGCGCCCTGTAGCAGCGGCCGGTCGACCAGGTACGCGGCCCCTAGCACCTCGGCGTAGAACGAGTCCTTGGCGACGAACCCGAACAGCGGTGGGATGCCCGCCATCGAGAGCGACGCAATCACGCACGCGAGGAACGTGATCGGCAGCGCGCGACGGAGCCCGCCGAGCTCGGCGAGCTTCCGCGTCTGGGCGTGGTGCTCGACGATGCCCGCCACGAGAAAGAGCGCGCCCTTGTAGAGGGTATGGTTCAGGATCTGTAGGCTGTCCTCGCTGGTAGCGCCGAGACCGTAGAGGAGAGTGATCAGACCGAGCGTGGACGCCGTCGTCCGTGCGAGGATCGCTTTGAGATCCGTCTCGCGGAATGCCTGGTAGGCGCCAAGCACCATGCTCACCGTCCCGACCACGACGAGGATGGGCGCCCAGAGCGGCGCCGCACCGAAGATTGGGTGCATGCGCCCGAGCAAGAACACGCCCGCTTTCACCATCGTGGCTGCGTGAAGATAGGCGGATACGGGGGTGGGCGCGACCATCGCGCGAGCCAGCCAGAAGTGGAAGGGCACCTGCGCCGACTTCGTGAAGGCGCCGAGAAGGACCAGAACGAGCGCTGCCGTGCCGAGCGGCGAGTGGAGCAACCCCGCAACCAGCTCGGGGCTGCCGCCGATACGGGAGATCGAGAACGTCCCGGTGACCTGTCCCATGAGGAGGAAACCGACGGACATCGCGAGCCCGCCGAGCGCCGTCACCTGCAGCGCCGTGAGCGCACCGGCCTTCGCGTCGTCGTTCTCGAAGCGATGACCGATGAGCAGGAACGAAGCGACGCTGGTAATCTCCCAAAAGACAAAGAGGAGGATGAGGTCGTCGGCGAGGGCGATGCCGAGCATCGCGCCCATGAAGGCTGCGAGGGCGGCATAGAAACGACGCACTTTCGCCGCGTCCTCGCCCGACATGTACCCGAGCGAGTAAAGCGCAACGAGGGCACCGACCCCGGCGACGATGAAGGCGAGGAGAAGCCCGAAGCCGTCGGCGTGGAAGGACAGCTGAACGCCCGCAGCCGGGAGCCACGGGGCCTCGAAGACGTGGATCTCGCCCGGGCTGGCCGCGGGCACTAGCGCCGCGACACTGCCGAGCGCCGCAGCCAGCACGAGCCAGCCCGAGCCGTGACCGCCCGCCCGCCCGAGAAGGACGATGACGAGTGCCGCCACGAAGGGCAGACAAATGCTGACGGGCAGCAGAACACCTGGATTGAGCACGGACCAGATCCACCCTTTCTTACGTCACGTACCACAGGTCAATCTCCAGGAAGGGGTTCACTTGGGGGCCGCGCTCGATCTCACCGAGAACAAGGTGGACTAACAACCGACTGATTCTTCCCGGTCACTGGTCTGAATCATCTAGCTACCCGACGCCAATAAACCAGCCTGCCCAGCGCCGTCCGCCCTGTTGCGAGCGACCATCTCACGTCTGACGATCAGCATGGATCGCGGCACCTTCCGCAGCAGCCCGGCGGCGGTGTTCCCCACAAGCAAGGAGTACAGGGGCATCCTTCCCGTCGAACCCAGGATCAGAAGATCCGCACCTGTCTTCGTGGCATATTCGACTATGCCGCGGCGGTCGTTCATGTGGTCCCGGATCTCACAATGAATTTCGAGAGCATCCAACTCGCTGGCGAACGGTTCCAGCAGGGCCTTCATTCGCGCCTGAAGTGCTGACAAGTACTGTTGTTGAAAGTCCGGGTTGGCCTCTCGCGTTGGTGCGCGGTAGTGCAAGCGGTGCCACGGTCCATTGAAGACATGGAGGAGGTGAAGTTGGCTACGGGCGATGGCAGCGATTCTAACCCCGTGCGCCACCGCGGCCCGCGAACTCTCGGAGAAGTCGACGCACACGACCACGGTGCGAAACGGGGTCCTCTGCGATTCGTGCACGAGTACGACGTTCGTTGTTGCCTTTTGCATGCACTTCGCCGCCACGGAACCCGCGCCCCGCCCCGAGCCGAACCCTCCGTACATTCCCAGAATGAGAAAGTTGGCCGAAACGGCTTGCGCTTTTTTCAGGATCTCCTCGACGGGCGAACCCACTACAGTCTGGATCTCAACTTTCTCCGGCCGCACAACCGGAATCTGGCCCACTATCTCATCGAGAGACTTCTTCGCATCATCAGCAACCTGCTTGCCCAATTCTTCCACGGGAATGGGCATTGTATTGGCAAGGTTGGTTACCACCAGTGGATCGATCGCGTGAAACACATGGAGGGTTGCGTCAGTCGCATGAGCTAGCCAGGCCGCCTGCGCCACGGCACTTTTCGAGCAAGGAAAAAAATCCACTGCCACGAGAATCGAGGTTCCCTTCTCATTCTTCTTCGACAAAGGAAGTCTCCTTCAGGCAGGTTCTGCCATACGCCGCACAAAGAACCAAGACGCCCACCGGGTCAAGGAGATCTCCCCTTGGGTCTTCCGGCCGGTTATCACTGTCTCAATGAGGCGCCGCTGTGAGCGACCGCGGCGAAACGTGCGGAACTCGGCTGGAGGTCGAACCGCGACTGATTTGTGCTAGTCAAGACTAGGTCATGCTTCGTCCAGCGACCCGGTTCATCATCGCACTAGTGTTCGGCTTGGCGCTCCTAACGTGGGTGGCATCGCTGCTCGTCTATCGGACGACGCGCGACTGGTTCGAGAAGGACGTCAGCCTGCGGGCCCAGCTTGCCGTCAGCGGTGCGCGGCACAGCCTGCTGTCCCATTGGAAAGCCGAAGACAGCGATGCACTGCACGCGCTGCTCGCCGAGCTGACCCGTGACGAACGGATACTGGCCGCCGCGGCGTGCGCGAAGGATCTCTCGCCACTGGCTACCACCGCGGATTTCCCGGAACAGCTCGGCTGTCGCAGCGTCGGGGCGCACGTGCGCCAGTCCGGCGCGTCCGGAGTCGTGTTTGTGGCGTGGAAGACCGTCACATCGCTACCCGGAGGCACGGTGCACGTGAGCGCCATCCCCTTGCTGGATCAGCAGCAGGCGGTGGGCTTTGTCGTGCTGGTGCACGACTTGAGCTTTATCGAGCGCCGCGAGGCCAGCGTGCGCTGGTTCCTCGTCATCACTTTCGGCTTCTTGGCCTCTGCAGCGGCCGCTATCACCGTGTTCTCGGCGCGTGTGTCGTGGCGCCGGTGGCGGGGCGAGATCCAGCGCGTGCTCAAGGGCGAGGCCCCACGCCCGGAGTTTCACCCGCTGCTGCAAGACGTGCGTGATCTCGTCGAACGAATCGCCGCCGAAAGACAGGCGGACAACGAGGGGGGCGTGTGGACTCCGCAGCGGCTCAAGCAGACGCTGAACCGGTACCTTCGCGGCGAAAAGATCATCATAGTCGCGAACCGTGAGCCGTATATCCACGAGTATGCTCCGGATGGAACAGTCACCGTCTTGCACCCGGCCAGCGGTTTGGTCACCGCGTTGGAACCGGTCATGCGCGCCTGCTCCGGGGTCTGGATCGCGCACGGCAGTGGCTCCGCAGACCGCGACACGGCGGATGCGCAGGGACATGTCCACGTGCCGCCGGGCGAAGCATCGTATCTGATCCGGCGCGTGTGGCTGTCCGCCGAAGCGGTCAAAGGGTACTACTACGGCTTCGCAAACGAAGGCCTGTGGCCGCTCTGTCACATTGCCGATACCCGGCCGACCTTTCGCAGCGAGGATTGGAAACACTATCAAGCGGTCAACCAGACGTTCGCGGACGCGGTCGCCGAGGAGGTGGACATCGAAGACCCGATCGTCCTGGTTCAGGACTACCACTTCGCGCTGGCGCCGCGATTGATCCGCGAGCGCTTGCCCAAGGCGACGGTCATCAGCTTCTGGCACATCCCCTGGCCCAACCCGGATCGGTTCGGCATTTGCCCGTGGCGGAACGCGGTCCTGGAAGGCCTGCTGGGGAGCAGCATCGTGGGATTCCACACGCGCTTCGATTGCGGCAACTTTGTCGATGCCGTTGACCGCTACCTGGAGTCGCGCATCGATCGTGCCCAGCAGGCGGTGGTCCAGCATGGGCACACCACGCTCATCCGTCCGTACCCCATTTCAACGGAATGGCCGGTGCGCTGGCTGCAGACGGTGCCCTCCGTGCCCGAGTGCAGGACGAGTGTTTTCGGGGAGCTCAATCTTGCGGCGGACGCGCTCCTTGGCGTTGGCGTGGACCGCCTGGACTACACCAAGGGACTCGAGGAACGCCTCCTGGCCGTCGAGCGGCTGCTGGAGCGTGTTCCCGCTCTCTGTGGGCGGTTCACCTTCGCGCAGTTGGCCGCTCCCAGCCGGACGGAAATCGACCGCTACCGTCAGTTGAACGAGACCGTGGAGCGGGTCGCGGCACGGATCAACGAGCGCTTCGGCCGCGGCACGTACCGGCCCATCGTGCTGTTGCGTACACACCACGAGCCGTCGACGGTCTTTAGGTACTACCGGGCCGCGGACCTGTGCTACGTGAGTAGTCTGCACGACGGCATGAACCTGGTGGCCAAGGAGTTCGTCGCCGCGCGGGACGATGAACGCGGCGTGCTGGTGCTCAGCCAGTTCGCGGGCGCCGCGCGCGAACTGACGGAGGCGCTGATCGTGAATCCCTACGATTTGGATGAAGCGGCGTCCGCCCTGGCGGTGGCGCTCGAGATGCCGGCGGACGAGCAGCGCGCCCGCATGCGCTCGATGCGCGCCTACATGGCCGAGTTCAACGTCTACCGCTGGGCGGGAAAAATGCTGGTCGACGCGGGTCGGCTGCGTGATCGCGAGCGGCTCAGCGGCCGTCTCGCTCGTGGGGAGGGTACGCCATGAGGCCGCATCTGCGCGCTCGGCTGGCGGCCTCGGCATTCCTTGAGACGGGGACAGATGGAACCCCTGGCCGCGGTTGAAGAGCAGATCCTGCGTCGGCTGCGGGAGGCGGAGCGTGTGTTTTGCTTCCTCGACTACGATGGGACGCTGGCGCCGCTGGCACCAACGCCTGACCAAGCACGCCACCTCGCGGGCACGGCGCCGTTGCTGCGTGGGCTCGCCGAGGCACCCGGCACCCGCGTTGCGGTGGTCAGCGGCCGGCCGATAGCGGATCTCCGGCGGTTCCTCGACACAGCCGGAGTGTATTACGTCGGCCTTCACGGGCTGGAGGTCTGCGTCCCGGGCGGGAAGACCGAGTTGACGGAAGATGTCGCAGCAGTGCAGGCGATTCTGCCGGAGATCAGGCGGGGACTCGAGGAGTCCCTGGACGGGCGGCCTGGGGTGCTGATCGAGGACAAGGGCGCGGCGCTCGCTTGCCACTACCGACTGGCCTCACAGGCGGACGCGGTCGTCGTGCGCCAGACGCTGGCGGCCGCCGTTGATCTGTACCAGCAAAAGGGCGTACCCCTTACCCTCATGCATGGCCACGAAGTCACCGAGATCCGACCGAGCGGCGCCAACAAGGGCAAGACCGTGTGCAGGCTCCTGGCCGCGTACAGCTCCGCGGCCCTTGCGGTCTACATCGGTGATGACCAGACCGACGAGGACGCCTTTGCCCTGCTGCCCGCCGAGTCGATTACGATCCGAGTAGGTTCCTCGACCGTGCCGACGGTGGCCCGCTATCGGATCGAAGATCCCGCCGCGGTCCAGCGGTTCCTCGGGGCACTGCTCGAACACCGGCGCGGCCGTGGACAAACGGCTATGCAAGCATCCGAAGGGTGAGCCACATGGCGAACGACACGACTCGCAAACCGCAGCCCTTTCGCTTCTCAACGACCCTGAACCTCACGCTGTTGACCAATCGGCGCGCGCATGACCTGGCGGAGCTGCTCGAGCATCTCCGCGCCGTGCCGGGCTCGGTGATCTACTACCACACCCCCACTTCCTCGTGCAGCATCAGTATCTCTCTCCCGAGCCACCCAATGACTTCGCGTACTGGGTGACCAACGCCCTGCAGGAAGATCGCCTGGGTGAGCAACTGGCAGCGATCGACCTGATCGAGTTCCGCACCATCCGCGCACTGCGCGAACGCATCATCGAGGTCATCGAGAGGGATCTCAACGAACGCCAGCAGCTGCGCACCGCCCCGGAGGGCGAAGAGTTCCACTTCCGCGAAGCGGTGTCTTTCATCGTCCCAACATCCCACGTGGCGCGCACCCTCGCGGAGTTCGCCGACTGCATGGAGCAGATCGGCTTCGGCTCGCTGTCGCTGCATTTCTTCGACGCCCGCCTGCGGCTCGAGACGGGAGACACTGATTTCTCGGAATGGCTGGCCAAGGAACTCGGCGAGGAGGAACTGGGGCGTGCGATTGCCGGACTCGATCCGTACACGTACACGCTGGAGGGCCTGCGCAAGGAGGTCGTCCGTCTGGTCCGGCGGCGCCTTCAGGAGCACGCGGCATGAGCATGCTCGACCAGTATGAAGAATTCGTTGGGCGCGGCACGCTCGATGAGCTGCGCCGGCTCGGGCATCAGCTCGAGGGCCGCCGCATCATCACGGTCAACTCGACGGCTGTTGGCGGTGGGGTCGCAGAGATCCTCAGCCGGCTCGTGCCCCTCTCGCGGGAGCTGGGCGTCGACATCCGCTGGGGCGTTATCAAAGGCGGCGATGACTTCTTTGGAGTTACGAAACGCATCCACAACGCGTTGCATGGCAAGAGCGAAACCTTCTCGGCACACGACCGCGAGGTCTTCCGCGACACGACTCAGCAGAACCTCGCCGACCTGGATCTGGACGCTGACATCGTTTTCATCCACGACCCGCAGCCTGCCGGCCTCATTGAGGCCCGCCATCCAGACCACGGGCGCTGGGTGTGGCGCTGTCACATCGACGTGTCGGCGCCGCAAGCCGACGTCTGGGAGTTCCTCGCCAGCTACGTGTCCGGCTACGACGCCGCGGTGTTCTCAGCGCCGCAGTTCGCGGCGGACCTCACGTTGCCGCAGGTCATGATCACCCCGTCAATTGATCCACTCAGTGACAAGAACCGCGAGCTCACCGAGAGCGAGATCGACCAGGTACTCAATCGCTTGCACGTGCCGCGAGACAAGCCGATCGTCACCCAGGTCTCACGCTTCGACCGGCTCAAGGACCCCGTGGGAGTGATTGCCGCTTTTCGACTCGTGCGCAAGTACAACGACTGCCGGCTGGTCCTGGCAGGTGGCAGCGCCACGGACGATCCGGAGGGTGCGGAGGTGCTGGCCGCAGTCCATGAGGCGAGTGACGGCGACCCGGACATCCACGTGCTCGAATTGCCGCCGACGGCGAACCTCGATATCAACGCGATTCAGCGGGCCTCGACGCTTGTTCTGCAGAAGTCGCTGAAGGAGGGCTTCGGGCTCACTGTGAGCGAGGCGCTGTGGAAGGGCAAGCCGGTCATCGCCGGCGCCGTTGGTGGAATCCCACTGCAGATCACGCACCGCTACAGCGGCATCTTGACGCACACCATCGAGGGCACGGCATTCTGGATCAAGCAGCTGCTCAACGCGCCCGAGTTCGCCCATCGGTTAGGCCAGAACGGCCGTGAACACGTCCGCACCAACTTCCTGCTCACCCGCCACCTGCGCGATTACCTGCTGCTCTTCCTGTTCCTCGACCATCGGGATGAGCGGGTCATCCGGCTATAGAAGGCGCGAACCGGTCTGCGGTATGCGTGTAGGCGGCGCCACCAGCCCGCCGAAGTGAAGCGGCGCGCCGTTTGTGCTCGCGCGCAGTCGCCGACGTTCACAAGATCTGGAAGCCGAACCTGGCCGGTCGAGCGACAAGCACATCGCACGGCGACCGTTCAATCACCCACTCGGCCACGCTGCCGAGCAGGACACGTGATATCCCGGAGCGGGCGTGTGTACCAATCGCGATCAGATCGGGCCGCTGGCGGTTGGCTTCGGCGATGATGACGGTACGCGGATCTCCGAACCGAACGGTGGTCTTCCACCGGAGGTTGCGCCCAGCAAACGGCTCGAGGCACCGGCCCAGAGCCTCCACGGCGCTCTTCTCGCATTGCTGCCGGAACGCGCGGAGCTCTGCTGCAGGGAAGCGGGCGACAACCCCTTCGGACGGCACCCAATGTGCGTGGACGACCGATGCTGTCTTGGCGCTGGGCCCGATCAGACGCAGGGCCAGCCTGACCGTCAGCATACTGGTGTCCTCCAAGTCCAGCGGCAACAGTAGCCGCTCATACGGGCCCGTAGGTGCGGCCCCCACGATCAAGACGGGGACATCTCCCTTCCGGATGACCCGCTGAGCTGTCGTGCCCAGCAGCAAATCCCGCACAGTCCCTTTGCCGTGTCGTCCAATCACAATGAGTTCTGCGTCGGCGCGCCGCGCCGCGCGGATGATCTCAACGAACGCCTCTCCTTCAGCAAGCTCTGCGGTCGTCGTGACGGTGGCCCCGGGTACTCCGGCGCGGAGCTGCGCGACCTGCTGGCCGAGCTGGCGCCGTGCATCAGCCCGCACCTGCTTGGCAACGCGCGCGGGGAGCGCGGGGGGCGCGACATGCACAACCGTGACGTCAGCACTTGGCGCCAGCGGCAGGCGTTCAACCCGTGCGAGGGCGGAAGACGCCCCGCCTGAGAAGTCAGTGGCGACGAGCACGGATGCCAGTCGTCGCTCGCTTGGTGCTGTGTGTCGATTGGTGGCCATCGACGCGCCAGTTGAGTGCCCGCCCTTCGTCGCGCGGATCGTACAAAAGCAGATTTTGCTGGCCAAGGAAACAGGGCGCGGCTATCCGACCGCCGCACGCCTTCCCTGGTGTGGAGACGGTCTCTTCGTGTATGTGATTACAGCAGTCTGGTCGCTGCGCTTATGCTGATCGTCTGGATCCAGTTTGCCGCCTCCGTTGTCCTGATCTGGCTCGCCGGCAGCCGGCTGTCACGCTACGGCGATATCATCGCCGAGAAGACCGGCCTGGGGCGGACGTGGATCGGTGTGATTCTGCTGGCCACCGTGACGTCGCTGCCGGAGCTCGCTACCGGTGTCAGCGCGGTGACCCTGGCGAAGGCACCGGACCTTGCGGTGGGCGACGCGTTGGGAAGCTGCGTCTTCAACCTGATGATCGTTACGTTGCTCGACTTCCTGCAACGCGAGGAGTCGGTGTTCACACGCGCCAGCCAGGGGCACATCTTGTCGGCGGGCTTCGGCGTGATTCTCATCGGCCTGGTAGGGTTTAGCTTGTCGTTGCAGCAGGCCTGGCCGCAGGTTTCCATCGGTCACATCGGCCCGTCCACCCCAATCATTCTGCTCCTGTATGCGGTGGCCATGCGCACGGTCTTCCGGTACGAGCGGCGCCAGCGCGCGGCGGCCGTCGAGGAGGCGGTGGAGCAATACGGCCACATCACGTTTCGCCGAGCCGTAGTCGGCTACTCGGCCTCTGCCCTGGTCGTCGCCGCAACGGGGACGCTCCTCCCCTTCGTCGGCGAGCGCCTCGCAGCTGTCATGGGATGGCAACAGACGTTTGTCGGGACACTGTTCCTTGCGTTTGCCACCTCCGTGCCCGAGGCCGTGGTCACGATCGCCGCCGTCCGGCTCGGCGCGCTTGACCTGGCAGTGAGCAATCTCCTCGGCAGCAACCTCTTCGACATCGCGATCATCGCCATCGACGACTTCTGCTTCCTGCCGGGACCACTGCTGGCACACGTCTCGCCCATGCATGTCGTGTCGAGTCTCTCCGCGCTGATGATGACGGGGGTCACCATCGTGGGGCTACTCTATCGGCCTCCCACGCGGCTGTTTCGCGCCGTCGGGTGGTCGAGTCTGCTGCTCTTCCTGCTCTACCTGCTGAACACCTATGTCCTGTACCTGTACAGGGGATGAACGGTGGGCCAGGATGGGGCCGTGGGGTGCGGCTGATCACGGGTACAACGTCCATTTCCACCCTGCCGCCCCTGACTCCTCAGCGGTTTCTCATCGCCGCCTGAATGACACGGGCCCGCGCATCGCCGGGGGGCGCAAGACTATCACCCGGCTCAGGGACGCAGCGTCAGCATCGTAGACCAGAGCGTAGTTACGGCCACGCAGGATCTGACGCAAGACGTCCTCAACCGGCGCCATCGACACATCCATGTTAACCGGCGGTCGCTGGATCCCGGGCTCGATCATGACGTCGAACCCCGCCTCAGAGGCAATCGCCAGGAGCGTGTCGTCGATCGTCACCGCACGGGCGTCGAGCGCGATCTCACCGGAGGTGCTCGACTCGATACGCAAGATACGCGGTTGCGTCTCTGCTTGCACCGTGGTGCTACCGAGCAGAAGGACGAGCGCCAAGACTGGGAGGGCTGGACGGCACCCTTCGCCGTTGCGGGAGGCGTCATTCATAGTACCCTCCTTCTTCTCGCTCAGGCGTGCTCAATGCGCGCCGATACCATCGTGGAGAACAGCATGTGTAACACCCTTAGCATCACCTCACCTCCGTCGGGGCGCCGTCCTGCGGTGATCTGTGGCTCACAAAACGGGGCTCTACGCTTCTCCCCAGAACCACTCTGCGTACTCTTGGTCCCTCAGGTGGTGCAGGGCTGGTCGGGTGGGCTACCCGCGATCGTGTATCGCCTGGACAATCAGCCGCTCCAGTTCGCCGCAGTCCTACCAGATGCCGCGGCAGATCCGGCAGACGTCGATACTCACCCCGTCGCGCTCTTGCTCTATCCACCTCTCTACTCACCGTGGGCGCCCTCAGCTGCCCGCTTCCCCAAGAACGCCTGCAGGTGGTGTCGCAACCTCTCCGGGGCGAGCCCGAGGACGTCGCACTGATCGCGGAATGCGCGCGAGTCGCGCTGGTCGTCGTTCCAGCACCATGCCCGGGTCTCGCGGAAGCGACGGGACCTGCGGGGCCTGAGCATCAATCCGACAATCGCGCTCCCAAGCCTGGATGCCGCCACGCGCTGCGGGGTCGCACGTGCGTGCGCCCATTCGTTTAGCAGCTGTGTCAGCTGCTGTCTTGTACGGCCGGTGGAGACTTCTCCGGGATGAGCACGCCTCATGATTGCAATCTCCGTTGGCGCGCGCCCTGCGACACGGTGCCGAACGCGCAATAGATGCACCAAGGCTCGCGGTTGCGGTGCGTCGAGCAGCCACCGGCGCGCAACGGGGCGCCGCACCGGGCGCAATACCCGTCGATCGGGCGTACGCGCCAGCGCTCGTCTCTGAACTCCACCTCCAGGCCACCGTTCTTGCGGAGGCAGCCACCGATGTGTTCAACCAGGAACTGCCGGCCGTACGGGTCCCCCACGGGGAGGACCATGCCTCCGCCGGCGAAGCGTACGTGTGTCACGCTATTGAGCATTACGTCACCTCCTCTGAACCGATCTCTTCAGCCAGGTGCAAACGTGCTGCCAGGCCGCCATCGCGTTGCCGACGGCGGGTGGATATAGCCCTGTGCTCGGTGGAAGCCTATTCTGTCGCAGAAAGTTGCAACATGGGTCGGATCATCGTGAGGGTGACGTCTGGATCGCGGCGATACCCGTCCGGGTCGGCCACGAACTCCGCCACGGCGCGGCGAACAAGAAGGCCCGTCCTGGTCCCGTCGGCAAATTCAAAGGGCGCCAACTTAGAAGGTGTTTTGTCTTGCTCCTCCTGCGGCGGCTCATTTCGACCTCCGTTGCTCCCACCCAAGGGGGAGGTGGACCCCTTGCTCACCGGGGTTCAAAACAGTTTCGGCAACACAAACGTGGCCTGGAGCCGCAAGCGAACCCCTTCAGAGCCTGTGTCGGGCGACTCCGCCCAGTAGCCAACCCCGGCCTGCAGGCTGATGGGCAGCTTGCCCCATCTCACCAGCTTGGATACGGCGGCATTAATCGGCACGGACCAGTTCTCCGTGTTCCAATTATAGCTGCTCTCGGACTGCAACGAAGCGGTCCAGGCGCTCGACCATGTGTATGCCGCAAACGGCTGCAGAAAGGTGTGGCTGACGTTCTGGCGGCCGCCGTCGCCGGCATAGGACCAGACATGGTTGGCAAGCATACCAAGGGTCCAGGGGCCTGGGGTTGTCAGCGCCACGACCGTCGGTCCTGCACCCCACTTCTTCGTGCCCAGCAAGTCATCCGTGGCCGTGGGCACGAGCAGGACCGGGCCAACGCCCCAGGTGATGCCTGCGGAAGTCGGCTTCTTCGGCGATAGGAACAGGCTCAGCGTGGTGTCGCCCAGGCCGAACTGCGACCCCGCGCCCGGAAAGATGTCATCCTGGTGAATGACCGGCACGATCGTCCGCGAGATCAGGTTCCAATCCTCGCTCAAGTGAAACGGAATCACCGGTTGGACGTTGGTTTGCAGCTTCCAGCCGTCGTCCCGGGGGCCGACGTCGCGGTCGTAGTTCATCTGAAACGGGATCGACATCAGATCGGCGAGCGGATTCGACAGTTCCTGGGCAATCTCCGCGTCGCCCTCTTGCCATGCGTCGGACGTGGTTTCGGCGCGCGCGGGCCGGTTCAGCGTACAAGCAGCCACCAACACCAAGACCGCGGCCCGCGTTCTCTGCACTCCTTCTATTCTCCCGCGCGCTCTCCCCGTGGCCATCCGTCCCTCCTTCGAATCCCGCTTCAGCAGCGCGATGTGCGCGGCGCCACCTGTAAACCGGGAGAAGGTCGGCGGCGGTGCAGAGGCACTCCCCACATGCAGTTGGCCGCCATGTTTGACCGAGTAACGTTTGACCCGAAGATCATGGGTGGACGGGCGTGCATTCGTGGGATGCGGGTCCCGGTCTCGGTGATCGTCAGTCAGATCGCGCACGGTGCCTCTTTCGACGAAATCCTTACTGGCTACCCCGATCTCGAACGAGAGGACATTCAGCAGGCCATCGAGTACGCGGCATGGCTCGCCCAAGAGCGGGTCGAGAATGCGTAAGCGGCCGTGCGCATCCCGGTGGACATGAGCGTCGGCACGCCGGCGTGATTGTGCAACCTGACGGCTGTGGGGGACGTGGGTACGGAAAGTACGGAAGTTCGTACCGCGTGACCAGAGGGGGGAGGTGCGAGCGACGCGGTGGTCCGGTGCCGGGGACGGGAGCGAATCAGGTCCGGAACGGGCCGGGCTTTTCGCCGGGGTCCAGAGCGAGGTGCCGGGCGCGCTCCAACCCCCGCACGACGCTCTGGCGCGACACCCCCAGCTCACGGGCCACCTCAGTTGCGGTGAGGCCGTAGTGGCGGATGACGGTGTGGCTGACCCAGGCCCGTGCCGTGACGGCCGCCGGGCGATGACTGGTGCTGCTGAGCTCGCGGCTGTCCACCGTGAAGCGGTCGGTCGCTACGCCGAGCAGTTCCAGCACAACCTTACCGGGCGCGACCTGCGCCGCCGGGGCGCAGTCTGCGGGCAGGTCGCTCAGGATCTCGGTCACGAACTCGCTGGAGCCGAGAATCCGCTCATCGAAGGCCCACGCCTCTCGGCCTCGCTCGAGCGTCGCGGCGGGCCGCCAGGCGTGCCGGCTGCGTCGTACGCCCCCACCGACGAGATCGGGCCGGCGCCCCTGCGCGACGCCGTCGCGAACGAACTGCCGGTAGTTGGGGCGAGCGGCTTGGAGCGTGGCCCCGAAGTGGAATCAGGGGGCGACGAGTCGCAGCTTCGGAAAGTACGTCCGGTACCGGACAGCATCGCGCGTGAGCAGTGTCATGCCGGAGACGCTGGCGTGCGCACCGATGTAGAAGTCCGGTAACGGCGACGATCGGATCCCGCCCCGCTTGCGGTATGCGAGGAAGCACTTGCCCGCAAGAAAGGCCGCTTCCCACGGCAGCGCTAACCGGTGGAAGGTCGGTGGCGGGAGCGCGGCGTCGAGGTCTTCGATGCGCACGAATCCCACCGACACCTCCGCGTAGATGATCGGGTTGATCGCGAGCACGTCGCGGTCGGCTTGGTCGGCCAAGGCGTCCGTTGACCACGCAGACCAGCGCGGATCCTCGGTCAGCACGTCGAGGAGAACGTTGCTGTCGACCAGAACCGGCATCACCTCTCGCCACGCGTGAGCGCCATGATCTGGTCTGTGGTCATGCCGCTGGTCGCTTTGCCCCTGAGGTGCTCGACGATACTCCGACCACGTCCGCGCGTGCGGCGGCCGCGAGCCTTTCTGATCCGTACCGCGTTGCCCTCGACCGCAAACTCCACCTCACTATTCGGCAACAGCCCCAGTCGCTCGCGAATTTCGACCGGAATCGTGACCTGCCCCTTCGATGTGATACGCATGGCTTCAAACTCCTCGCTGTAATACTTCCCTTATTCTTACTATCGCAAGGACGGCCGGAGGCCGTCAAGTGGGGGAGCCCGCGCGACTCGGCCGCGGGAGCGGCTTGCTATCCTTGATGTAGGTCGCCAGGACCGTCTCCCAGGCATCGACGCCGCGCCTCGGCGCCTCGTCGTCCCCTTCGGTGATCTCG
>Ga0316626_10000160_pt1 | contig 23607 bp, 19 predicted proteins | sample OWC_Aug_T1_C1_D5_FD_207656 | JGI IMG/M metagenome (GOLD analysis project Ga0316626, IMG submission 207656) | Wetland soil microbial communities from Old Woman Creek delta, Ohio, United States - OWC_Aug_T1_C1_D5_A | ecosystem: Environmental > Terrestrial > Soil > Wetlands | place: USA: Ohio...
AGCCGGAATCCATGCCCGCGCGAGCTGTCGCGTTCCTCTGGATGCCGGCTTTCGCCGGCATGACGGATCTTCGACTGAGGTCCTGCCAACGCTGATACCCTCCGCGGACGACTTTGCCGGGGCCCTGACGGTGACCCGACGAGGTCGCCCTGCCGCGCCGCCCTCGCCCCCGCTCGACGACGCGTGTCACGTGCCGTTGGCCACCAGTTCGAGCACTTCAGGGATGCGCCGAATGACGTGATCCGGCGTGGGGTCTTCGAGCGGTGGGGCGCGATCGTCGCGATGCCAGAGGAGGACCGAGCGCATGCCGGCGCGGTTGGCCCCAGCGATGTCCTGGGCAATCGTGTCGCCGACGAAGAGCGCTTCATCGGCGCCACAGCCCGCCCGGCGCAGGGCTTCGGTGAAGATGCCGCGATCGGGCTTGCATGAACGGGCCTCCTCACTCGAGAGGATGGAGTCGAAGTGTGGCTCGAGCTGTCCGAGCGCGAGCAGATGCGCGAGCTGGTCCTCGTCGATGTTGCTCACGATTCCCAGGTGCACGCCATGAGCGCGCAGGGCGCGCAGCGTCTCTACCACCCCTTCACGCAGCGTGAAGTCGCGCTGATGGCGCTGCCACTGCAGCGCGCGGTAGCGGTCGAGGTGCTCCGTTTGGGGCGCCGCTCCGAGATCTTCGAGCATGCCGATCAGCGCATCGCGGAAGAGATCGCGATGGAGGTAGAAACGGCGGGGCAGGTACCCGTGGAACACGCGACGCATGGCGGCCCTGTGTGCACGGAGGACCGCGAGCGGCTCGGCGTCCACGCCCGCCCAGCGCGCGAGTTCAACGAGACTTTCCGCCTCGGCAGGCGCGAGCGTGGCATAGTCGTAGAGCGTCCCCCCGAAGTCGAAGAGAACGGCCCGGATCGTCGGCATGCGAAGGTCGAGCGCCGCGCCGGCCATTCAGCCGCGGCTGCCGGCGAGCTGGCGATATGCCTCGACCACCTCTGGCGGCGCCTGCACCAGCTCGATCAGGACCCCCTCACCCCCGATCGGCGCGTCACCACCCCCTTTCGGGTGGATGAAGCAGACATCGAAGCCGGCGGCGCCTTTGCGGATGCCGCCGGGCGTGAAGCGCACGCCGCGCCGGGTCAGCCACTCGACGGCGGCCCCCAGATCGTCGATCCACAGGCCGATGTGGTTGAGCGCAGGCTCATGCACGCGCGGACGCTTCTCCGGATCGATCGGCTGCATCAGATCGACCTCCACGCGCAACGGTCCCGATCCAGCCACCGCGATGTCTTCATCGACGTTTTCCGACTCACTGCGGAAGTTGCCGGTCAACGTCAGCCCCAACGTGTCGACCCACAGCCGGCGCAGCGCCTGCTTGTCGAGGCCGCCGACGGCGATCTGCTGGACTCCAAGGACAGAGAATGGTCGGTCACTCACGGCGCGTCCTCCAGGTCGGGAATGGCCACGAGCCTACTCACTGGGGCCTCGGCTGGCAAGGTCACGGCACGAGGGCAAGGCCCAAGGCCCCTCGCTCACTCTCCCCCGTTGCCGGAATTGGCGACAGGGGAGAGAAGGGATTGGCGGTAGGCCCGGCTCACCGTTTTCGCGTACGAGTGGGCCTGCTTTTCGGCGTGCTGCCGAGCGTCGCCGTCGCTGTCGGTGCCGGGGGGCTGGTGAGCGTTGGCGTCGGCCGCGGACTGTTCGTTGGCGTGCTGCTTGGTAGCTGACTGCTTGTCGGCGTGCGGGTCGGCGCTGGGCTGTACGTTGGGGTACTCGTCGGCGGCACCGGGCTGTTGGTGGGGGTGCCTGTCGGCGGCACCGGTGTGAACGACGCTGTCGGTGTCGCTGGGACGCGCGTGCTGGTCGGGGTCGCCGTGGCCGGGATGGCCGTGTTGGTCGGTGTTGGCGTCGGCGGTGCCGGCGTATTGGTGGCAACCGGACAGCCGGTGCAGCCTGAATAGTCGAGCGTGCAGCTCACGCCGCAGATCGGGGCTCCGCCGCTGCAGCCGCGGCTGGCGCAGTTCGCGCCGCCCAGATCCGTCTGATCGCACTGCTCACCCGCCTCCTTCAGCCCGTTGCCGCAGAGTGGGCCCCCCTTGACCATCGTGAAGGAGTCGTCGACCGCGCCGACGCTGTTGACGAACCTCGCGTTCAGCACATTCTGGTTGATGTCCAGCACCAGCGAGCCGAGCACCGCCAGCGACACGTACATCACCGGGTGATTGAGCGCGGCGCTGGTGACTTGCCCGGAGCTGCCGGCGACAACGTACACGGCCCCATCGTGGGGGGACGAACCAAGGGTGGCTTTGGTGTATGCGCCGTTCCCGTCGACGCGGCCGTCGCCGCCATCGAGAATCATGTTGCCGGTGAGGGTGCTCGAAAGTCCGTAGTGCGAATCCAGAAGGATGCTGCGTTCGTAGGAGTGGCTGTGCCCGGCCAGCACCAGATCCACTCCGTGGGCTTCGAGGATGGGCAGCGCGTTCTGGCGCATCTCGATCAGCTGCACTTCGGTGTCCGAGTTGTGGGAGCCCTTGCTGTAAGGGGGGTGATGCCAGAACGCGATGATCCAGTCGGCATTGGCGGCCGCCAGGTCGTCATTCAGCCAGGTCATCATCGCCCCGGTCGGCGAGCGGTTGCTGTCGTGCGAGTCGAGACAGATGAAGTGGAGGTTGCCGTAGTCGAAGGAGTAGTACGCTTCGGTTCCGGACGGGACGCCGCCGGCTTCGCCGGCCGCCGGCAGGGTGAAGATGCCGTAATACGGTCCGGTTTGCGTCTGCGAATCGGCCGATATGCCGTCGTGATTGCCCAGCGTCGGCCACAAGACGGCGGTGCGCAGGTGGGCCGGGTACATGTCGAACACCGCGGCTTGGTACTCGCTGTCGGTGCCGCTGCTGTACGCGTTGTCCCCCAGCATGAGCCACAGATCCGTTGGTCGAGCGGCCGTGAACCCGTCGTAAGCGTCGCGCACCGCTCGCGCGTTTCCGTTGGCGGTACCCGAATCGCCCAGCACCCAGATGCGCGTCGGCTTCCTCGTTCCCGGAAGCGGCGCCGTCACGAAGTAATGGCTGGCGTCGCCGCCGGCCAGCGGCGTGCCGGTGGTGCCCACCGAGTAGTAGTAGGTCGTGTCTGGACTGAGGCCGGTCAACGACACCACGTGCTCAGTGGTGAGGCCCGGCGCATCCGCCACCAACGTGAGGTTCGCGGGGCTGTTCCCATAGCGAACTCGACTGTCGGTTGCCATGTCCGTCCGCCACCGCACCACGACGCCGGTCGAGGTCCCCAGTTGCAGATAGGGCCCCCGCGTCACGTTGCCCCCACCGCTCGAGCCCGAGAGCTCAAGGTCGAAGCTGATGTCGGTGCTGGTGCCGTTCGCTTGGTGGATCTCCACCGCGAGGACGTTGATGCCGTCGACTAGCAGGGCAGGATTCACGGTCGCCGACAAGAATGCCGACTCGTCGGCCCCGCCAATCGCTGCCGGGGCAAGCGTCGTGTAGCTGATGGTGCCGGCCGGCAGGTTGCTGCGGAACACCTCCGTGCCGTTGAGATAGACCACGGCGCCGTCGTCGCGCAGCAGGCGGAGGTTCACTGTCGCGAAGCTGCTGGCGCTGGTGACGGCGAACGCACGACGGAAGTAGGTCGTGATGTACTTCGCGCTCGCGTTCGGGCCGTAGCTGACGACTGTCGCCTCGTCCCCGTCGCCGTATCCGAGCTGGGCCGGACCTGACTTCCACGCGGTGTCGTCGAATCCGGGCGCGATCCACGCCGTTCCCTGGTTCGACCCATCGTCGCGGTGCTTCCAGACGCTGCCGGACGGAACGAACGTCGTCGTGAGCGCCAGGGCGGCCGTGTGGCCGAGAACAACACAGCCAACGGCAACCGCCGCGAGGATGTTGGTGAGTGTCGCGTGCCGGCCTCGGTGTCGGGATCGTTCCCTCAATCCACCTCGTTTCATGCCCCATGACCTCCTGTCGACTTGCTCACGGCCTTCCGCCGGAGGAAACCGCTGCCAGGCGTCCGGCGGCGGTTTTCGCTTGCTGCTCCAGTTGCCGCATGGCGGTCGTGGTTCGCCGATGCGGCGGGCGGGCGACAATCGCAGCGAGCGCGTCGTCGTAAGCGACGAACGCCTCTCGAGGGCGCCCCGCCATCTCGAGGACCTCGGCCCGGCGCAACAGCCACGTCTCACGGTTGGGCAGCCGGCTGGCCAGCTCGTCGAGCCGCTTCAGGGCGGCGTCGTACTGGTGATGCTTGAGCTCGAGGTCGATCGCCAGACGCTCCAGTGCCGGGACCAAACCGAGGCGGGCGACCCCGTCTTCGAGCCCGCGGAGTGCCGCATCATCCCGGCCGGCCGCGATCTGTGCCTGCGCGCGCTCGAGGTAGACGTCGGGTTTGGCGGTCGGCAGCAGCGGGAGCGCGCGGTTGAAATCGGTCGCGGCATCGTCAGCACGCCCCAGACGTGCGAGGCATCTGGCGCGCCCGATGAGGGCCGCGGGTGCATCGGGATGCTTGGCCAGAAACCGATCGAAGAAGGTCTTCGCGGCGATGGGTGAACCCGAGTCGAGGTACAGCTCGCCGCGCGCCACGTCGACGGTATCGAGGGACGGGTTGCACTCGGCGGCTCGGTCGTACGCGGCCACGGCACGCGCCCACTCGCGACGAACGCGATGCAGTTCCCCGCGCCTGAGATGGAGCGCCGCGTCACACGGATCACCGGCAAGCCGCGTCGAGATTTCGGAGAGCTGTTCGTCGAGATCTGGATGTGCCGCGCTCGCCAGCGGGAGCGCCAGAACGCAAGCGAGCAGGGCATGCGGAAACACACGGAATACACGACGCACTTCGATCGGCACCGGCACAGTCCTCGGTTTCTCGCCGAGCGTGCAAGCGATGCGCCAGGGTCCAAACAACCCGTGTTCACGGAAAGACCTCGCGATTGGCGCACCCGAACAGCGTCACGGGGCAGTCGACCGGCAAGTTTTGCCAGCTGCGACAGAGGCGATTTGCTTGATTGCCGTGGCGATCGGAAATGTTGAATAATGAAGAATAATGAGATCCAGTCGCGGTGCAGACCCTTCCGACCTGCCGGGCACCGGCATTGAGGATGCCCGGTCGCTCGACGGCGTGGGAGACAGCACGATCGCGCCTCTGTCCCGGCGCGGGTTCCTTCAACTCGGCGCCGTTGCCGGACTCGCCCTGAGCCTGCGCCGGTTGGCGTCGGCGCAAGGACAGCTGGACGCACCGACGGCGCCGGCCGAGATTCCCTCGTACCGCAACTGGGAAGACCTTTACCGTGAGCGCTGGCACTGGGATCAGGTCGTCCGCGGCACGCACACGAACGCGAACTGCGTCGCCGCCTGCTCGTGGAACCTCTTCGTCCGCGATGGAATCGTCTGGCGCGAGGAGCAGTCGGCGCCCTACGCGGCATCGAACGAGACCGTCCCCGATTTCAACCCCCGCGGCTGCCAGAAGGGCGCCACCTGCGCCGACCTGATGCTTGGGGCGACGCGTGTCCGCTACCCGTTGCGGCGGGTGGGCGCGCGCGGAGCCGGCACGTGGAAGCGCATCAGTTGGGACGAGGCGCTCGGCGAGATCGCCAGCGCGCTCGTCGATACGCTGGCGCGACGCGGGGGCGGGGGCGTGGTGTGCGACCTCGGCGTCAACTTCGACTACAGCGTGACGCTGGCCGGGACGCTGCGGTTCTTCCGCCAGATCGGCGCGCCCGTCGTGGACCCGTCTGCGCACGCGGGCGACTTGGCGGTCGGCGGGGTCATCACCTTGGGCGCCGGGTGGACCGGCGGAAGTTCCGACGATTGGTTCCGCTCGAAGTACCTCGTGCTCTGGGCGATCAACCCGGTGGTCACCCGCATTCCAGACGCTCACTTCATCAACGAAGCCCGGTACGGCGGCACGCAAGTGGTCACGATCGCGCCAGACTACAACCCGAGCGCGACGCACTCCGATCTGTGGATTTCTCCGAACCCGGGCACCGACGCCGCGCTGGCGCTCGCCGCCTGCCAAGTGATCGTCGAGGAGAGCCTGTTTCAGGCGGATTACGTGCGCAAGTACACCGACCTCCCGTTCCTCGTGCGCGGCGACAACCAGCGCCTGCTGCGCGAGTCGGATATCGTCAGCGGCGGGAGCGAGGACCGCTTTGCGTTCTGGGACGAAGCGAAGGACGCGCTGGCGTGGGCACCTGGCACGAAGGGCAGCACCGAACGGACGCTCACCTTGCCGGACGGCGTGCGCCCGGCACTCGACGTCCACAAAGAGGTCAGCCTCGCTTCGGGTAAGCGCGTCGCCGTACGAACCGTCTTCGCCGGTCTACGCGAGCGCCTTCAGAAGCTGCGGCCGGAGGACGCCGCGCGAATCACCGGGGTCAGTGCCGAGGTGATCCGCGATTTCGCGCGCGGCTTCGCTCGCGCGCCCGCGGCGCTCATTCTCTCCGGCCTCGGTGGGTGCAAGAACTACCATGCGGACCTCGTTCAGCGCTCTCAGTTGCTTCTGGCCTCGCTCACCGGAAACCTGGGTCGCGCCGGCGGCGGCTGGCACACGTCCGGATGGATCGATCTCGAGGGCATCGGGCTCGTGGGGATGCTGGACAACCTCGATGCGGCCGCGCTGGCGGCGGCCGCCGCGGCCATGGCCGCGAATCCGGAGGCCGCGGCGGCGGAGTTCATGTCCGGCTACATCTCGAGCACGCTGTTTCATACGGTCCACGCCGGACTCGCGGAGGCGCGGCTCACACCAGAATACGGGGACCCGGCGCTCCCGCGCCCGCCGAAGGCGTACCTGGATGAGGCGCTGAGAAAGGGGCACTTCCCGATCGGCGTGCCGCAGGGCGGCGAGCCGCCGGAGGTCGTGGTATCGGTCTTGGGAAACATTCTGCGCCACACGCGCATGGGCCAGCGCGTCCGGGAAACGCTTTTTGCGACGGCGCGGCTCATCGTCGATATCGGCTTCCGCCTGAGTGAGACGGCCCGCTATGCGGACATCGTGCTCCCGGCCGCCGGTTGGTACGAGAAGGTGGGCTTCAAGTACCTGGTCGGGTTGGTGCCCTACATCACCCTCGCCGATCGCGCCACGCCACCGCTCGGCGAGGCCAAGCCCGAGTGGGAGATATATTCGCGGCTCGCGCAGCACGTGTCGGCCGAGGCAAAGAAGCGCGGGCTCACCGAGGTGAAGAGTTTCCGCGGCAGGGCCTGCGATCTCGCCACGCTCGACGCGCGTTTCAGCGACAACGGCCGCTTCGGCCCCGGGGCCGAAGAAGACGTGCTCCGTTTCATCTTGCGCATGTCCAGCGCCGGCGGCGGCATGACGCTCGAGGACCTGCGCCGCCAGGGCGGCGCCGTGCGCGTCCGCAGCCTCGGGCCCGATCAGTCGACGACGAGCAACTTCTATTCGGCCTACCGCCCCGACGAACCCGTGGCGACCTTGCGCGATTTCGTGGAGAAGGACCGCCCCTACTTAACCCTGAGCGGGCGTCAGCAGTTCTACGTCGATCACCCGTGGTTCATCGAGGTGGGCGAGCAGCTGCCGACCCACAAGGATCCGCCCGCCGCCGGCGGTCACCATCCGTTCACGCTGACCAGCGGCCACACCCGCTGGAGCATCCACTCCATCTGGCGCGACCATGCGTTGATGCTCCGGCTGCAGCGCGGCGAACCGGTGATCCTGATCAACAACGAGGACGCCCGCCAGCGGGGCATCGGCGATAACGACCTGGTGCGCGTCTCGAACGACGTGGGGGCGTTCGTGGCGCGCGCGCTGCCGACCGGCGCCATCCACCCCGGCCAGGTGCACATCTACCACGCCTGGGAGCCCTTCCAGTTCCAGACCGCGATGAGCTACCAGTCCGTGGTGCCGAGTCCCATCAAGCCCGCGCAGCTGGTCGGCGACTACGGCCACCTGAAATGGGGCTTCGCCTACTGGGAGCCGAACGCCGTCGACCGCGATACGCGCGTGGACATCGCGAAAGCGTAGGGGAGCGGTCGTACGCATACAAGTACACGTATTCGTATACGTACACGACGCCCGACCCGACGCACGCCGCAAGACGAGCACGAGGACCGCTTCGCTGAGAACGCGTACGCGAGGACGGGTGCACCTTCATCGTATGCGGGCGAGTGCAGCTCAGGGGTCTGCGGGCGTAGCTGGCGCGGCACGGCCGGCGCTGGAGTTTCAGCAGAGTCCTGCGAGACATGGTGGATCTCCCTGACCCCGACGACCCTCGACTCGCACGCGGCCTTGACGACGCGCGGACACTCCCGTACAGATATTTGTACAAATGAAGGATTCCATGCAGATCGTGGGGTACAGCGAGGCGCGGCAACGGCTGGCGAAGCTCATGGACACCGTGGTCGATGACCGCCGCCCGGTCATTGTGACGCGGCAGAAGGCTCCCGCCGTCGTCATGCTCTCCCTCGAGGAGTACGAAGCGATGGCCGAGACCCTCCATCTCCTGCGCAGCCCGCGCAATGCTCGGCGCCTGAACAAGGCTGTGCGCGATGCGGACGCGGGACGATTCGTTCCCAACCCTCGCAGATGATCGAACGCTGGACCGCGGGAGCCGCCCAGGACTACCGCTGGTTCGCGCGACGAGAGCCGGACACGGCGGCGCGCATCGACCGGTTGCTTGCCGACATCAGGCGCCACCCGTTTGCAGGAATCGGCAAGCCCGAGCCGCTCAGAGGGACGCTTGCCGGTTGGTGGTCGCGACGCATCACCGGCGAGCACCGACTCGTTTACCGGGTCGTCGGCAAGGGTACGGCACGCGAGCTGCAGATTGCGCAGTGCCGGTACCACTATTGAACGAACTTCTATTGAACGAACTTCCGCATTCGGGAAGGGAAACACGGGTGCGGACCAGGGTTGACCGCGGCACCCGCGTGGACATCGCCAAGGTGTGAGCGGGCCGTCGTGCACGTACTCGTGCACGAATGCCCGAGACGACTCATCCCGGTCATTTCGTCGGCGAAAACATCGCTCCAAGCGCAAACCCGGGCTCTCCCCGGGGCTGAACGGGGCAATCAGTTCGCGCTGTTATGCGGGTCCGACCCCAGGGCTCCTCCATCCGCTTGTAACTCATCGCCTTGTGTCGCGAGACGTTGGCCTTGAGCTCAGTCTTAGTTCCGTCGAGCGTCACGTGCCCCAGCTTCACCAACCCGGCACGGGTGCACAGCTTGAGGACCTCAGGTCTCAGGGACGTTGTAAGAACTGTTTCAACTCTCTTGAGCGGATGCTGCCGCTCGGTCCGAGGAGGACGGGGGGAGTCATTCGTCATTCGTGAGGGCGGAGTCCGAGGGACTCGGCGGCGCGGTCAGCGATGCCCGAGAGATCGAGCGCCCACCGCGTCGCAAGCGCCGGGGCCTGCTCGATGGCACGCTGCACGATGGGCCGCGAGACGTTGAGCGCCCGAGCGACCTGAGCCGGAATGAGCCCGAGCCGTACCACCGCGATCCAGCAGAGCACCGCGCGCGCCGCAACCGCCGCGGGGAGGCAGCTGCGGCTGGCAATCAACTCGCTCCGCACGTTGAAGACGCGCGACACGGCGCGGCCCACGCATGCAACCGCCACGGAAACATCCAAGCGCACGGCCGAGGCCTGACGAGCTTCGAGTTCCCCGAGCATCTGCTGGACAAACTGGCGGTCTCCGAGAATCCGCTCATCGGCCGTCCACTGCTCCCGACCGCGACGCAACGCGGCGGCGGACCCCCACACACCGAAGCTGCGTTTCAGGCCCCCACCTTCGAGGTTCACCGCGGGTGGCTGCTTGAGGCCGTCGGCGACAAAGGCCCGATAGGCGGGCCGGGCCCGCGCGGGCTCGCTGGCGAACAAGCCCAGCACAGCGCCAGTGTCCTGGGCGGTATACACGCGTGCGCCCATGAGGACGGCGTGGCCGCTCCACGGGTACCGGTCCAGGGCATCAAGGTCGGGAACGATCCGGGCGCGCAGCGGGTTGAGGTGGATGTAGCGCACCAGTTGGAGCAGATACGGGTCGTCTTCGACGACGGTCGACTTGAAACGCCCTTGGAACAGATGCCCGACGCGACGGTGGCGCAGATTGAAACGGCGCGCGTAGGCGCCGAGAAGGCGGTTCATGAGATTGGAGACCGGCATCGATCCAGTCCGCAAGAGCAGATGGACGTGATTTGCCATCAGGCACCAAGCGGCGAGCGAGGCCCGGCTTCCGTTGACCAGTGGCGCCAAGCGATCCAGGAACTCCTGCCGCTCGGCTTGGCGGCGGAAGATGCACCGGCGCTCAATGCCGCGAGCGATGATGTGGTGCAGGGCGCCGGGAGCATCGAGTCGGGCCGCGCGCGGCATGTCGCCGAGCGTACGCGAGCCGGAGATTCCCGCAATGACGGCAGCGCATCGAACCCAGGATCGGAGACCACCGACCGCCCGAAACAGAGAGTTGAAACAGTTCTTACAACGTCCCCGCTCCGGTCCCCGCCACCTCAACTTCTCCGTTGACCCAACGTGAAACGACGCAACCAGCCCGGAAAGATCGCAGCGAGCAGCATCCACGCGCTGCCCGTCTCGCGCGGCGTTGCCTCGATCGAACACCCGTCGTTGCCGGCGTGTGATGGGACCGTCGCAGTTGGATGTGCGATGACGCAAAGGCCGTTAGCGTCACACGGGCTGCCGTCGGGACAGATGCAGTCGATGGTCGGCGTCCGCGTTGGAGTCGGGGTCGAACACAACCGGCCATGATACGTCACGAACTGCGTCTCGTCGTTGTTGCGCGCGTTGCTCACGATCTGGAGCACCAGGCGGGAGTCGAAGCCCTGATCCGCGCCGCTGTATGACACCGGGAGGGCAATCGATTCCCCGCGCGCGAGCGACACCGGGAGGGTGAGTTGGTTCGTGTCCCAGGTGAATCCAGTTCCATACTCGCCCTGGCTGTAGCCGTGGTGAAAGGCGAGGAAGCTGATCTCGAGCGTGTCGTCTCCCGGGCTGGCATTGCTGACCTCAATGTCGAAACTGCCGCTGCAGGAAAGCGTCAGCGTTTCCGGCTCGACGCGGATCGTCGGCCCGTGATCGGATCCCTGGATAATCGTCAGCGGTGCGCCATGGAGGTCGACCGTGGTGCGCAAGCTGTATCCACCGTAGGTGCATTCCCCCTGCGAGATCGTGCGGACATACGCGATCACCTCGAGATGGTTAGCGACCTGGGGCAGCAGGGTGACCGTGACGCAGGCCGGGTTCTCACGGGAGAACGAGCCCTCGGCAGTGAAGGTCCCCGCCTCGCTGACGACGTCGACCCGCTCGCCGTTGCCGATGTAGACGGTAATCTCCTGTGCGAGCTCGTCGGTGGGTGAGATCACAGAGTCGACCGAAAGCAACTCCGGGGTCGCCTGCGGGCACATCCCTTGGGTCGGGGTGGGTGTCGGGGCTTGCGCCGACACCGCGGCGGGATGGGTGGAGATCACGAACGCTGCCGTCAGGCCAAGCAGATGCCGCGTGCGGCTTCCCCTCTTCGTCTGACGGCCCATCGTCCTTCCTCCTCGAAGTCCCGAGCAAAGAGACGACTCGCGGCACCCTACCAGGGCTCGGTCCGGAACGTCGATTCCCAGCCGGGGCTGTGCAGTCACCATGTACACCCTTGACTGAACGAACCACAAACAGCTGCAGCGGAGCAGCCTACGTGAGCCCGAGATGCCGGCAATGACGGCAATGCATCGAACCCTGGATGGGAGAGCATCGACCGAAACAGAGAGTTGAAAGAGTTACAACGTCCCGGCCCCCCGGCGAAACCGAAACCGTAATCGACCCAATCGCCGGAATGGACAACGGCCGCGGCCTCTTCGGCGGAGATCGTCTTGGGTTGTCCGACAAACACGAGCACGATTCACGATCGACCGCGGAGAGCCGTGAGCGTGTTCGTGCACGGGCATCCCCGACTGCTCAGCTGCCGGCCTGCTGCCGCTGCGCCTCGGCGATCCGGAGCACGATCAGCGCCGCCTCGAAGTCTCCCTGCAGGGCGCGTCCGCGGATGGTGGCAAAGATCTCGCGCACTTCTTCGTCCGTCACCCTAGGCGTCGCCTCGCTGCTCGAGAACTCTTCCGCGAGCTTTGCCCAGAGCTTGTCGTCGAGCTGGATGCGGTTGCCGCTGTTGCCGATTCCGCTGACGACGCTCTCCCCTCCCCCAGTGCAGCCGGCCGCGGAGCAGGCGCAGAGCAGGACAGCCGCGACGACGCACCGGCCGATTCTTCTTCTGGTCTCGATCATTCGTGCGAGTCCTCCTGGGCGGACCCCTATCCCCGTTTGTACGCGGAGGCCAGTTTCCTGCGTGCGCAACGGTTATGACGCCGATCGCCGGGGCGTGCGTCAGCGCCGCAGACTACTTGACAACTGCCAAAGGAGTGGGAGTACTGGATCAGCAACCGACAGTCCAAACCACCTACATCGGCGGTGGAGACAGCAGATTTCAGACAGTCCATAATGAGGGCCACATGAAGGACCACCATCGGAAGAAATCAGAAAAATTATTGAGGGTCGGCTGCCTTTCCGCCTGCCTTGTCACGGCATGGGGCTCACAGAATTACTTGTACGGCCAGAGTGCGCCCTCGAACCCGGTTCCCGAGCCGTCTACGGTCACTCTAGTGGCCTCAGGCGTTGCCGGCCTGGCCCTCCTTCATAAGAAGAAGCCGCGCAAATAGCTGTCCCTTGTTATTGCTCAGCGTTTGCTTCATCGCCCGGAACGAAGAGCACAATCTGGCCCGTGCTCTCGAATCGGTCGTCGCCGTCGCCGACGAAGTAATTGTCACCGATACCGGGTCGACCGACGGAACCGAAAAGGTGGCATCCGCATTCGGTGCGCGGGTCTGCCGCTTTCCATGGTGCGATGATTTCTCCGCAGCGCGCAATTTCACCCTCAACCAGGCCCGCAGCCGATGGATCCTTTGGCTCGATTCGGACGAGGAGCTGCTTCCTTCATCCCAGGAGGAGCTCGCCCGATCTCTGAAATCTGATGATGCCCTCGCATTCAGCGTCATCATTCAGAACTTGGTTGGAGCCGACCGCCTCAGCCCCTACACAGAAATGCGGCAGGTGAGGCTGTTCCATCTTGATCCCGATCTCCGCTTCGGCGGCCGATGCCATCCGCAGTTCTTCCCGCCCTTGCAGGAAACCGCCCAGAGAAAAGGCCTTAGCGTCGTCACCTCGACGATAACTCTGCGTCACTTCGGCTATGCGCCCGCGCTGCGCCGGTCCAAGCTGGAGCGCGGGTGCCATCTTCTCGAGATGGAACTCCGCGATCGCCCCGGCCAGTTCTACTACCTCGTCGAATATGGAAGAACGCTCCTTGCACTGGGGAATGATCAGCAGGGTCGGGACGTTTTGGCCGAGGCGGCAAGTCAGCTTATTCCGGTTCTGCGTGAGCCCACTCCCTTCTCTACCATGATCGCCCCTCTGCTGGAGACTCTTCTGGCGATGCCCGAAGACCAAATGCCGCCTGGCATCACCACGAGCATATTGCTCGACCTTAGCGAGCGGTGGTTTCCAAAGGCAGCGCCTCTTCTCTGGCTCAAGGCCAAACGACAATTCGACAATGGTGCTTTTGAGGAGGCGGAAACGCTGCTCCGTCAGCTCTTGGAGATGGGTAGGAACCGCACGTACGACCGAGCAATGAGCTTCGATCCAGCCATCATGGGCGATGACGCCCTGCTCAATCTGGGGGCTTGTCTCCTCAGACAGGGCAAGGTCGACCAGGCGGAACGCTGCTTCACGCGCCTCCTCAACAGCGACGCTCGCCGGAGCGAGGCCCGAGCGAATCTCGATACCATTGACGGTCTCCGGAGGGATCTGTCCAATTAGGAAGACCTATGACCACGGATTACACTTTGATCTTGATGCGACAGCTGGTTAAGGCAGGTCAGCCCGCCTGTCGCTGTGGGCGAAGATCCTTGCGAGGAGAATGGAAGGGATGACCACCACGATCGATTACAGGCTGATCTCCACCGATGATCACATCATCGAGCCGCCCGACGTCTGGGAGGGGCGATTGGAGGCGAAGTACCAGTCGCGCGCGCCGCGGGTCGTCGAGATCGACGGCGAGGAGCGCTGGGTGTTCGAGGACCAGAAGCTGATCAACGTGGGCCTGTCGGTGATGGCCGGGAAGAAGTACGAGGACTACTCGCCGAAGGCCGCGCGTTTCGCCGACATGCGCCCGGGCTGCTACAACCCCACGGAGCGCCTCAAGGACATGGACCTCGACGGGATCGAGGCGCAGGTCGGCTTCCCGAGCACGCCCGGCATGGCGGGGCAGACGTTCGCGGAAGCGAACGACAAGGACCTCGCGCTGCGCTGCCTGCAGACGTACAATGACTGGCTGGCCGACACCTGGTGCGCCGCGAATCCGAAGCGGCTCATCGGGCAGACGATCGTGCCGTTGTGGGACATGATGCTGGCCGTCGCGGAGTTTCAGCGCGGCCTGAAGCTCGGGCACAAGGCGCTGTCGCTACCGAACGATCCGCCAAGCATGGGCTATCCGCGGCTGTGCGACCCGTACTGGGAACCGCTCTGGGATGCCGTCGAAGAAGCGGGCGTTCCGGTGTCACTGCATATCGCCTCGGGGTCGCAGAAGCGCTCGCTGCCGCTCACCCCGGGCGAGGGCGCGCCGGCCACGGTGTTCATCACGGTCGGGCCGACGGCGAACTTCACGGTGATTGCCGACATGCTCTTCAGCGGCTTGCTGCACCGGCATCCGAAGCTGCGTTTCGTCTCGGCGGAGGGTGGCATCGGCTGGCTCGGCTACCTGATCCAGCGTGCGGACGAGGTCTATCACAAGCATCGGCACTGGAGTAAGCCGCCGATCACGGAGAAGCCGAGTTTCTACTTCCGGCGGCAGATCTTCGCCAACTTCCTCGACGATGCCGTCGGGGTCACCTGTCGCCATCACATCGGGATCGACAACCTGATGTTCGAGGTGGACTACCCGCACAGCGACACGACCTTCCCGCACTCGCGCGAGATCGCGGCGGACCGGTTCAGCCAGGTGCCGGCCGACGAGGCGCGCAAGATCTTTCGCGACAACGCGATCCGCTTGTTCAATCTCGACCTGGCGTAAGTGATTGGCGATGGACAAACCGTTGAGCGGAATCAAAGTGCTCGAGGTCGCGCAGTGGTGGTTCGTTCCCGCGGCCGCTGCCGTCCTGGCGGATTGGGGCGCCGAGGTGGTGAAGATCGAGCATCCCGTCACCGGCGACCCGCAACGGGGGCTGGCGGCGATGGGGTGGAAGTCGAAGGAGGGGAACGTCGACTTCATGATGCAGCAGTCCAACCGCGGCAAACGCAGCGTCGGCATCGACCTCGCCACGCCCGGTGGCCGCGAGTTGCTCTACCGCCTGGCGAAGGACAGCGACGTGTTCGTGACCAGCTTCCTTCCCGACGCGCGGCGCCGCCTCCAGATCGACGTCGAGCACATCCGCGCGATCAATCCGAAAATCATTTACGTCCGCGGCTCGGGCCAGGGCCCGCACGGGCCGGACAACGAAAAGGGCGGGTACGACGCCACGGCATTCTGGTCGCGCGGTGGGGTTGGGGCGGTGCTCACGCCGGCAGGGGCGGACCAGCCGGTCATGCAGCGCCCGGCGTTTGGCGACTCGGTCGGTGCGCTCACGCTCGCCGGCGGCATCGCCGCGGCGTTGCTGCGGCGCGAGCGTACCGGCGTGACCTCGGTGGTCGACGTCTCGCTGCTCAGCACGGCCATGTGGGTGCTGGGGCCCGACATCGTCGCGTGCCCGCTGGTCGATCCCAGCCGCTGGATGCCGCCGTACACGCGCGCCGCGCATTTCAATCCAGTCACCAATGCGTACCGGACCAAAGATGGGCGCTGGCTCATGCTCGTCATGCTCCAGGCGTCGCGGCACTGGCCGGACTTCTGCCGCCACATCGATCGGCCCGACCTGATCGACGACCCGCGCTTCGCCACCGATGCGGCCCGATTCGAGCACCGCGAGGCGTGCATCGCCGTGCTCGACCAGGTCTTCGTCAGCCGCACCCTCGACGAGTGGCGGGCCAAGCTCGCGACGATGGAAGGACCGTGGGCGCCGATGCAGACGCCGGCGGAGATCCACGGCGACCCGCAGGCGATCATCAACGGCTACCTTCCCGAAGTGGACGGCGGCGACAAAGGGAAGTTCCGGCTCGTCGCGAACCCGGTGCAATTCGACGAGCGCGTGCCGGAGCTGTCCCCGAGCCCCGAAATGGGGCAGCACACGGAGGAGGTGCTGCTTGCGCTCGGACTCTCATGGGAGGAGATCGCCGCTCTCAAGGAATCCGGCGCGATCGTGTGACAAGGCGCCGCGCCACCACTTGCCACCGGGGTGCCCATGTTGTACGCGGGGGCGTAGACCTTGACACGCTTCTTCACGCGTGGCGCGGTCGAACGGAATCCCCGGAGAACGAGCATGTCGGACCCGCTGAGTGTGGCGATCGTCGAACTGAAGCGGGATGAGGTGATGCGCGACCTGCAAGCACGGGTCGCGGCCGGCGATGCTCCGCTCGCGCTGCTCGAGTCCTGCCGCCAGGGAATGACCCTGGTGGGCGAACGCTTCCAGCGGGGCGATTACTTTCTGTCCGAGCTTCTGCTCGCTGCCGAGATCTTCAAAGCCGCCGCGGCCCTGCTCGAGCCGCACCTGGCCACGTCCCAGGGCACCGAACCGCGCGGCAGAGTCGTGCTGGCGACGATGAAGGGCGACATCCACGACCTCGGCAAGAACATCCTCGGCACCCTGCTGCGTGCCCAGGGGTTCGAGGTGCACGATCTCGGTGTCGACGTGCCACCGGCCGTGCTGCTCCGGAAGGTCGAGGAGATCCGGCCGCACATCGTCGGGCTCTCGGCGCTGCTGACCACCGTGTTCCACTCGATGAAGCAAGCCGTCGATCTCATCGACCGGGCCGGCCTGCGCCCCGGCTTCAAGCTCATGATCGGCGGGGGCGTGACGACTCCCGCCGTGAAGGAATTCGTCGGCGCGGACTTTCAGTCGACGGACGCGACGGACGGCGTGAACTTCTGCCTGGCGGTCGCGGCGGGGAGAGACGCATGAGGCGCGAGACGATGACGCCGAACGAACGGCTGTGGTCGGCGATCCGTCTCGAGCAGCCTGATCGCGTGCCGATCGTGCCGATGTTGTGTCCGGAGCCGGCCGCGCGGCTCAACGGGCTCCCCTTGGCGACGGTGGCGCAGGACCTTCGGCTCGCCGTCGATGTCACGTTTCGCGTCTTCGACGAGCACGGCGGATGGGAGAACCCGTACCCCGCCGTGTACACCCCGGTCGTGATGCAGATCGCCAACGTCTTCCCGATGCGCATGCGAATCCCGGGGAAGGATCTGGGCGAGAACGACGTGTATCAGGTCGACGAGCAGGAGATCCTCAAACCCGAGGACTACGACCGCATCGCCGAAGCCGGAACGGACGCCTTCTACTACGAGGATTATCTGTGGCGCATCACCGATATCCGGCGCGAGGAGCTGGGGGCGGCGATCGGGGAATTCATACGCGGCTACGAGTACTTCGTTGCGGAATGCGCACGCCGCGACACGCGTCCGTTCTTCGGCGGGTATGCGCTGCATCCGTTCTTCATGCTGTCGCTGATGCGTTCCCTCGTGCCGTTCACACGGGACCTCTACTACCACCCGGAGCCGGTCGAACGCGCGCTGAAGCGGATGACGGCGGATGTGATCGCGAAGCAGATTCCGATCATCAAGCAGTCCGGGTTGAAGATGTGGATCCTGGTCGAAGAGCGGGCGTCCGCCGCCTTCTATCCGCCGGCGCTTGCCGATCGTTTCTGGTGGCCATACACGCGGCAGATCGTGGACGCCTGCTGGTCGGAGGGGATCGTCACAGTGTTCCACCTCGATCAGTGTTGGGACAGGAACATCGCGCAGTTCCGACAGCTCCCCCGGGGTTCCGCCGTGCTCGAGCTGGACAGCACAACCAACATCTTCAAAGCGAAGGAAGCGGTGGGCGGTCATCTCTGCCTTCACGGAGACCTGCCGGCAGCGCTCCTGTCCATCGGCACACCGGGAGAGGTGTCCGCCTACTGCCGGCGGCTGATCGACGAGGCGGGCGCCCGCGGCGGCTTCATTCTTGGCAGCGGCTGCAGCGTGCCGGCCGACGTCAAGCCGGAGAACTTCCACGCGATGATCGAAACGGGGAAGACGTACGAGTCGTCGAAGCGCTGACGCTGCGTCAGTGCCGGGGGGTGCATCCGCGCACCCCGGCATTCCGCAGGTGTGAATCGCGGCCGTTCCAATTTCGGATCGCATGAGACGCGCACGGGGCGGCCGCGCCTGCTCACAGCGATTCGGTCGCGAGTGTCGACCGGCTGCCGCAAGGCTCCGCTGCCGGCGCCCGGCGAGGGCGGTTGTAGGCACGCGCCCGGGCGGAATGACTGTTGCTTACCGATCTCGTCCTGATGCAGGCGCGCCACAGCATCCCGGCAATCGCATTGGCGCTGCTATGCGTGATCGCAAGCGCATCGGCAGCGGTGGCACTCACGCCGACGCGGACGCCGAGCCCCGTGCGCACGCCGACCGCGAACCGGACTCCGACCGCGACCCGAACGATCACCAGCACCAGGACCCCGACACCCACCCGCAGTGCGAGCCCAACCCGCACCGCCACCCGCACCGCGACACCGACGCGCACGCGGACGCTCACGCGCACCCCTAGCCATACGCGCACCGCAACGACATCGCCGACGCTGACGCCGACCCGGACTCCGACGAGAACCAGGACGCCGACACCCACCCGCAGTGCGAGCCCGACCCGCACCGCCACCCGCACCGCGACACCGACGCGCACACTGACGGCGACGCGGCCCCCGACCGCGACGCCGACCAGCACCTTCACCCGTTCCCCCAGCGCCACCCGTACGAGCACACGCACCGCGACCCCTCGCCCCTCGGCAACGGCGACCCGGACCGCGACACTGACGCGCACGCGAACCAGCACCCCGTCCCCACGTCCGACCTTCACCGAGTCGCCCCCACCGTCGCCGACCGCCACCCGCGCGCACACCGCGACGCGCACGACGACGCGCACGCCGACCGCCACCCGCACTCGCACTCCGACGTGGACGACATCCCCAACCCGCACGCCGACCGCGACGCGAACCTCCAGACCAACGTCGAGCCCGACCGCGACGCCGACGCCCACGTCGACACCGACGCCCGCGTGCGCGCAGGGGCTCGTCTGGGAACTGAGCGGCGGGCAGACGATCGCCGAACATCAGGGCGGCTCCCTGTGGCTGACCAAGACCGTGCCGACCGACCGCGGCTGGGGTGTGTTCTGGCTGCGCGAAGATCCCGGCGCGTCGAACCTGGCGCGCGTGTACTATGCCCACGTCGGCTTCGACGGTGGGATCGAGATCGGTCCGCTCTTGCTCCAGGTCAACATTCCACGCATCCCCTGGCGCGGTCGCTACTACAACGTTGCGTGGAACGGTGATCACTACGGCCTGATCGTCGCCGTCCGCGCCACGCTATATTACTATGACCTGTCGTTCGAGGGTGCGCTCTCGGGCGGGCGCGCCGTCGGGCCGCCGCTGTTCGTCTCCAGCATCTACGACCAGGAAGCCGACAGCGACCTCGCTGCCTTCCCCGGCGGGTTCGCCGGCGTCATTGAAGGCGACTGCATGGGACACTCGTGCAGCTACGCGTTCCGCCTCGGCCCACATGGGGAGCCCCTGGGGTCCGTCTACAATCTCGTCGACTTCGATTACACGCACCAGTTCTGGCCGCGCGTGGCGTACGATGGCATCGGCTTCGCCGTCATCAGCGTGAAGGACAGTGTCAGCACGGGGGGGGTGGTGACGAAATACATTCCCGGCACGTGGGGCTCTCCCAGCGCCAGGGCGAAGGTCGTTCCATCCAAGGACTACCTGTGGGACGAGTACCCGGCGCTCGCCTGGAATGGCGAGCGCTACGGTGCCGTCTGGACCGAGGTGAACCAGCGGCCACCGTCGGGACAGCCGCCGGCGGCCTGGCAGATCCATTTCGCAGCGTTCCGCCGCACGATCAGCGCGTCGATCACGCTCGCCGATCGCGTGCTCGACGCCCGCGCGAACAAGTCGCCGTTTCGGTGGACGACCCAGGTCCATCCGGTCGCCGGCGATTGGGCGGTGCATTACTCCGCCTGGCAACCGCAGGGCGAGCCGCTCGCCGTGTTCGAGTACGTCGACGGTGCCGGCAGCACCCAGGCGCGGCTGATCCCCTTCACCCTGTCGGCCGATGCGCTGGGTTCAAGCCTCCAACGTGGCGGACCCCAGCCCGGGCGCATCGGCATCGCGCGGGGCGACAGCCGCGACGGGGTGAGCACCGTGACCTTCTTCACGCTCGACCCGCCCCGGTGTGAGTAGGGTCGCGTGGCCCGAAATGCCGGTGCGCAGGCCGGCCCCGCAGCTGACCTGCATTTCTCACCAGCTTCCTACTGCGACCGCGGATACGCTGGCATCTCAAGGCCGTACCCCCTCCGGCCTCCTCGACATAGTGTCAACTATGCCTTCGTCGCCCTCAGTCCGTGCGGCCTTGATCTGCCAGCGTCTGCGCGGTCTCGCTACGAAAACCGGTGAGAAATGCAGGTCAGGCAACCACACCGAAATCGGCCACCAGGGCGGCGCCGTTGATCATGCGGGCCTCGTCGGACGCGAGGAAGGCAATCGCATTGGCGATGTCCACTGGCTCGCCCATCTGACCCGGCACTGGCGGGAAATAGTAGGACAGGATCTGCTGCTCGAAACCTTCGGGCGGCACAAAGTGCTGGAGCAGCGGCGTGATGACGCCCCCAGGACAGACGCAATTGGCGCGCAGGCCGCGGCTGGCGAACTCCAGCGCAATGGCGCGCGTGAAGTTCAGCATCCCAGCCTTGGAGGCACAGTATCCGCTATTGTACGCCTGCCCGCGCAAGCCGGCGATGGACGCCACGTTGACGATGTTCGCCTTCGGCCGCTTGAGCAGATGCTCGATCGCCGCGCTTGTGGTGTGGAACGGACCGTTGAGGTTTACACCCATGATGCGCCGCCATTCCGCTTCGTCGAGTTCTTCGAACCGTCCCATGCGCCCGACACCAGCGGCGTTGACGAGGATGTCGAGCCCGCCGAAGGTCTGCACGGCGCAGCTGACGGAGGCACGCACCGACTCCATTTGTGACACGTCGCAGCTGCCGCCGTCCGCGACACCACCGGCGTCGCGGATCATGGCGACCGTCTCCCGCACGCCCGCCTCGTTGACGTCTACCGCGAACACGTGCGCGCCCTCGGCGGCCAAGCGCACGGCAGTGGCCTGGCCGATGCCAGACGCCGCGCCGGTCAGGTACACACTGCGATTTTCGAACCTTCCGCTGGACATGTTGCGTCTCCCTTTATCGAATTCTCGGAGTTCACACCGTGACGCCGGGCCGGCGCCGAGCGCACCGGTCCTTCCTGGACGCCCGTTACTCCAAAAAGGCGTCGAAGAAAACCGGAGTGTGAGCTCTTGACTCAGGACAACAGAGGCAGCCAAGGTTCCGCGGAGCCTGCGCATGCGAGTCCATCGTACTCCACGCAATGATGATGGTTGTGGCTGGGTCGCAGCGCTCGCGGCGCCGCCGGCGCCGCGAGCGCTGACGTCGCGGCAACGCGCGGATTGTGTGGTGGTCGGTGCCGGGTTCACCGGGCTGGCGATCGCACGCGAGTTGGCGACACGGCGGCCGGAGTGGCGCGTCATCCTCGTCGAGGCGCAGCGCGTGGGGGTCGGCGCCTCGGGACGCAACTCGGGGTTCGTCGTCGACGTGCCGCACTACGATCCGAAACGAGGAGTGGAGGAAGCCCGCCGCCTCGCGCGGCTCGGGCGAGCCGGGCTCCGGCAACTCCGCAGCTTGGTCCACCAGCACGCGATCGCCTGCGACTGGACCGAGCGCGGGCGTCTGCACGCCGCGGCTGGCGACGCCGGCATGCGCGACCTCGAGACCTTCCGCCAGGGGCTCGACCTGATGGGCGAGCCATACGAGTGGCTTGAACGGTCGGCCCTGGTTGCCATGACGGGGTCGAGCGCCTATCGCGCCGGTTTGCGCACGCCCGGTGCCGCGCTGATGCAGCCAGCCGCTCTCGTTCGCGGCCTGAGCGCGACGTTGCCGGCAAACGTTCACCTCTACGAGGAGTCGCCGGTGCGCGCCATCCACCGCTCGCAGAAATTCAGCGTCGAGACGGCGGAGGGATCGGTCATCACCGATCGGCTCTTCCTCGGCACCAACGGCTACACGGCGTCACTTGGTTTTCTTCGACGCCGGATCTTTCCGCTGATGACCTTCGCCAGCCTGACCCGGCCGCTCTCCAGCGCAGAGCAGGCGGCACTGGGTGGTGAGTCGGCGTGGGGACTGATCTCCGAAGCGCCCATGGGGACGACGGTCCGACGAACACCGGATCAACGCATCCTCATCCGCAACACCGTGCGCTACGCCAGCCGTCTGACGGTCGGAGACCGCGACTGGCACCGGATCCGCGAGAATCACCGCCGGGCGTTCGAGTCGCGCTTTCCGATGCTGACGCAGGTCGGCTTCGAATACACGTGGGGAGGAGTAATGGGCGCTTCGATCAACGGCGCCACGTTCTTCGGCCAGCTCGACGAGCACCTCTTCGTGGTCGCCGGTTACAACGGGGTCGGGGTGGCGATGGGTACCGTGGCCGGCACGCTGCTCGCCGACGTCGCGCTCGGTGTGGAATCGGACCTGCTCCACGACCTGCGCAACTTGCGGGGACCAGGGTGGATCCCCCCTGAACCGCTCCTCGGCATCGGCGTGCGTTTGACCTTGGCGTCAATGACGAGGCGAGTGCGGGAAGAGCAGTAGAAGCCCAGCGCCCGCTGCGTTCGATGTGCCGACCGAGGACGGGTCCTCGAGCTTCCGGCTCAAGTGGTCAAACGCTGCTCCCGGTGACGTTTGACCGCGGCTTGATAGAGCCGTTGCAGCCGCCGGGTGACCGGGCCCGGCCGGCCGCTGCCGATGCGGCTCTCGTCGACCCGGACGATGGGGACGATCTCGGCGACGGAAGAAGTCAGGAAGGCTTCGTCACTCTGCCGGAGGTCGGCGGCGGTGATGCGTTGTTCGATCACCCGAATCTGAGCGGCCACGGCAAGATCGATAACGATCCGCCGCGTCACGCCGGGTAGGATCCCGCCCAGGGGAACGGTCGATACCACGCCATCCTTGACGACGAAGAGTGAGCTGGTCGTCCCCTCGCGGATCGACTCGCCGCTGTCGACGTAGAGACCTTCGTACGCGTCGTGGCGCGCGGCCAGCGCCTTGCCGAACACGCCGGAGAGGTAGTTCAGCGACTTGTGCTCCGCCAGGAAACCTTCGCGAGCAAACGGGAGCAACATGACCGGCACCCCGTGCTGACGCCAGCGCGCGTGATCGGGAGAAACCTTCCCTGCCATCACGATCGTCGTCGGCTCCGGCGGATCCGGTGGGAGCAGACCGGGCTCGCCTGCACCGCGCGTGATCATGAGGCGGACCCAGGCATCGCCCCGCCGCAACCCGTTGCGCCGCAGCAAGTCGCCACAGACGTCCCGCCACTCGTGCTCTGGCACGGGCAGGGCGAGGATTCGAGCGGACGTTCGCAGCCGATCGAGGTGATCCTCGA
>Ga0316626_10000162_pt1 | contig 23426 bp, 16 predicted proteins | sample OWC_Aug_T1_C1_D5_FD_207656 | JGI IMG/M metagenome (GOLD analysis project Ga0316626, IMG submission 207656) | Wetland soil microbial communities from Old Woman Creek delta, Ohio, United States - OWC_Aug_T1_C1_D5_A | ecosystem: Environmental > Terrestrial > Soil > Wetlands | place: USA: Ohio...
TCCCCCAGAGCTGAGAAGCATCCTTCAACTCGGCCTTACCCTCAATAATCTGGAGGTATACGGGCCCTCTTGCCGAACCTTTGACGAACACAGCATCGTATCCGGCATATTTAAGTTCCGGCCCCCAATATCCTCCGGAATTGGAATCGGCCCAGGCGTTTGTCAGAGGAGATTTGCAAACCACTGTAAATCGACCGCTCCCCGGAGCGGAGGTTCCAGTAAGAGGGCCGGTCACAAACCCCAGGATATTTTCATTACCGAGAGGATCGCTTCCCGGCTTCATCTTTTCATAAAGGAATCGTGCTCCAAGCCCTGCTCCTCCGATAAATTTCCTGTAAGTTTCTTCAGAAGGCTTCAATTCTTCGATTTTTCCTTCTGATAACTCGACAAACAAAATTTTTCCGCAATATCCACCTTTCATAAGAAGTGCCTCTTTAGATACTTACCCCCTCCCTCTCCCCAGTGAGGCTGTGTCGCAATGCCAAAATACCGCTTTCCAGAAATGGGGAGAGGTGGTCGGGTGCAAAAGAATTAGAGCGGCAACCTTGAACCGTTTGGATTCAGGGCCTCCGACCACATGAAGACATTCGATCTTGAACCAACGATGGTTCCCCATACCTACAAGACCCGCATTCTAAAGCTTTGAAACCCGACTGCCTCTCCCCTCAGACATCCCATTGCAACACCCTCTCGGTAGGGAGAGCGGAAGGGCGAAAGGAATGTTACGTCTCAGGGCCTGTTTTCTACGAAAACCTCGACCAGTCGGGGTTCGCCTGAATCGAAGGCTGCTTTCAACGCCCGGCCAAGATCCCCTGGATCCTTCACGCTTTCTCCTCTGACCCCCATCGATTGAGCGATCATGCTAAAATTCAGGACCGGGTTGTCGAGTTCCATCCCCTCATGCTTTTCACTGAGAAGGTACTCCCCGAGAACAATCTTACGAACGAGCTTCACCTGACGATAAGTGGCATTGTTCGTAATCACAAAAGTCACGGGAATACGATAACGTGCCGCAGTCCATAGGCTTTGAATAGACCATCCAGCCCCACCGTCTCCGACGACAGCGACCACCGGTTTATCGGGCATGCCCAGTTTCACCCCGAGCGCCCCGGGAAGCCCCCAGCCAATACTTCCCCCCTTCCGAGAACGGAAAAAAGTCTTGGACCTTGTCAAATCAAGAACCTGCCTCAACATCCCGGAAGAAGACCAGCATTCATCCACAATGACCGTATCGGGAGTCATCGCATCTCTGATTTCCGTCATCAGGCGGGAGATGGATATCGGCACACGATCCTTTTCATTTTCAACCTGAACGTTGAGTTGGTGGTCCAGTTTAGACTTCTCTTGCGCGATCTCTTTGGTTCTCCCTTTGGCTTCCTCCTGTCCTATCGGAGACATCCCTCTTTCAATCAACTCGTTCAACTCGGCCAGCGTGGATTTAATATCGCCCTGAATGCCGCAGTCCACAGGAAAGTTCTTTCCAATCTCCCACGGATTTTCATCAATCTGAATGATTCTGGCATTTGGAGGAAGGGTCGGCTCAGGGTTGAAAAAACCCTGAGCGAATAAAGAACAACCAACCCCAATCAGCACATCCATCTCCTTGAAAACGCCTCTGGCGGGGGGGCTGGTCGGATCCAGATCACCGAGATACTGAGGATGGGTGACGGGGAAGTTTACGTCTGACATCCAGCTCTGATAGACACGAGACCCGGTCAGCTCGGCAAACCGGACAACCTCGTCCAAGGCGCCACATCGTTCTACACCGCTCTCAACCAAAAGGACAGGCCTCTTTGCTTCTTGAAGAATCTTCCGGGCAGAGTCAAGCGCTGTCTTGTCCGGCCGTAACCTGGGATAGACAAGGGTATTGGGTTTGTATTGAAAGTCAATGTCCGCTTCTAGAACGTTCTGCGGAATGGAAACCAAAACCGGTCCTGTGGGAGTCTGCATAGCCATCTTAAAGGCCCGCTGCAGTGTCGCGGGAATGTCCTCGACATGGACGATCTCTGTACACCACTTGGTATAGATCTTCGCCATTCCTACGATGTCCCCTGACAGATGTGGGTCATACTGTAACAGGCGAGTATGGTTCTGGCCCGAAGTGACAACCAAAGGAACGCCTCCTAACTGGGCATTATAGAGCATGGGTAAAGCGGCAGCCACACCCGGCCCGGTGTGAAGATTCAGGAAACCAACCTTCCCCGATGCCCTTGCATAGCCCTCCGCCATACCCGCACAAACGACTTCATGGAGACTCAAGATATACTGTATATCATGAGCTTCCTCCAAGGCGTCCATGAATAAGATCTCCGTGGCGCCAGGAATCCCAAAAACATATTCGACCCCTTCATGACGTAACAGCTCGATGAGAGCCTTTTTTCCAGTCATCATTGTCATAATGAACCCACCTCATTGGAGTGATGGAATACTGGAGGATTGGAGTATTGAGTTTAAATACGGATAAATCTTTTTTTCACCCATATCTCCGTTACTCCATTGTTCTACCAGCTTATTCCATCATTTTCGAATTTATAGCAGAGTTACCACGTTCTGGACATAGTTTTTCCAGTCGGACTTGCAAGATTTGACGCCCTCGATCCAGACTGCGGTGTCCGGATACTTAATGTAGTCCGGAGGCAGAACCATGCCCCGGAGGAAGGTCGCCTTCTCTCCTGGATCAGACGTCGACACGAGCGGATAACTGCCTTCCTCGTACCAGGCATCCCCCGGCCGGCGGTTGTCGGAGGATTCTCCTTTCTCCGACTCAACACGAAGATGGCCCTCAAGCATGCAGCGGATACCCGATCCGGGGTGGGAGTGCAGGCCTGTGGAGCCCTCGTTATTTACGATGGAATCCAACCGGAACAGCCATTTGGAGGTAGGAACGAGCTCGAACATCCTGATCCGACGGGACATATGAAGATGTGACTTTATCCCCTCTCCCTGGGCCAGGTTGTTGGGCTCTGCCGTACGCACTAACTCCCACCGCCAGACCCAGCCACCACCGGGTCCGGCTTCAATCGTTGCAACATCTTTGCTGTAGACTGCCGTGTCCTTCTTGAACACCTGCCCGTTCACCGTGACGGAGCCTTCATGGACATACACGATACTGTGCTGGGCCTCCAGGTCCCGCAGACTCTTTGCACCCGGAACAAATCGATCTTCGTATAATCTGAGAGTGTACATATCAGCTACCTCCTCTGAGTTCCAATATGAATAGTCTGCTTCCATATCTTCAAAACGCGTCACAACCCCAGAAGTTTCTCTGCGTTCAAATGGTAGATCTTTTCTTTATCGCCATCGCATATGGATGCCGTATCCATAAATTGGACTGCATCCCTGCTTGATTCATAAGGATGGTCTACAGCAAACAATACTCGATCCGCCCCAAGGGCCGAATAGCAACATTGTAATGCCGGGTGCCAGAACATGCCACTGGTCGTGACATAAAAATTCTCCTTGATATATTGGCTCGGTTTTTTTTGGGCGAGCGGGGCTGCGGTGCTTTCCTCTCTCCCGACCACGATCCAACGGCTGTCCAGCCGCCATAACCACCACGGTAAAGCCTCCCCTAGGTGCCCAAGGATAATCTTCAAGTCCGGATATTTATCAAATACACCGCTGCAAATCAAGCGCATGGCATGCAAACCTGTCTCTGCCGCAAACCCCCAAGCCGGCGAGGCCAACTCCGGATAAGTCAGAAAGGGTTTGATCATGTCAGGGGAGGGTTGCCTTGGATGAATATACAACGGGACATTCAGTTTTTCTGCCCTTTCGAAGATGACCCAGTACTTCCGGTCATCCAGGTATTCTCCCCGTATGTGTGAATTGATCATTGCTCCTCTAAACCCAAGCTTCCTGACCGATCGCTCCAGTTCATCAGCGGCTGCAACCGGGTCCTGGGGGGCAATCGCAGCAAAACCGGCAAACCGATTCGGGTATTTCTTGACGGCCGTAAACAGCTCGTCATTGATGCTTTTGGATAGGGAGGTCGCATCCCGGGGGTCTAATGCCTCCACACCGGGAAAGCTCAGAGAAAGCACCTGTATATCAATACCCACCTCGTCCATGATTTTCAATCTCCCCTCTCCAACATCGAGAAGCCCTTTCTGTAAGTGAGGCACTGAGGGCAAAGAACAACCGGGGGCCAACCGCAACCACTCCATCTCACGGTCCTTGATTTTGAGGGTTTCCAACCTCGGATAGTCTTTTCTCGACCGTAAATACTTGAGATACTCCTCCGTAAAAAAGTGCTCTTCAATGGCAATTCTTTTCATGATCTGCCTCCCTCTAAACTGGGATCAAAAGGGATGTGTTCGTCTCGCCTCGGGAAGGGTTGCACATATGAAATAAGGATTATTTCTCTGTGAGAAACATTCAGTTCGGGCAAGTAACCATTACTTAGGAATGAGTTCTAAGTCAGGGGAATATCTTCCAAATTAATATCCTTCTCCGTTGTATTCAATCCGGTGAAGGACTTGGTCTTTTTCCCCTTCTTAATCTTCAGGTTGTATTTGCCGTCTTTCAGCCCTTCGAACCAGAAATCACCGTAGCTGTCGGTTTCAACAGCATATTGTCTGCCGCCGCGGGTCTCCTTCAGAGTGCAGGTCGCACCGATCACAACCTCTTTTTCCACGGGATCATATACAGTGCCGGCGATGAATTTTCCGGGTAGATTGAGGTAGTATACCCTGGGCTTTAATTTACTCTTCAGCTCTGGTTTCCAGACTTCCGCTTTAGTCATAGACTTATGAGCTTTTGTTTCATCCATGAAACGTATGGCCAGAGTCGGACAAGCATCCGCACATCGGGGTTCCTTCCAGCCCTCATCCAGCAGATGAGCACAACCCGTGCACTTCTGTGCGACGTTCAGGTCTTCATTGAAGAAGATGACAGTATAAGGACAGGCATCAACACAGCTCTTGCAGCCGGTACACTTCACCGGGTCAATGATGACTAAGCCATCCTGTCTCTTGTAAATAGTCCCCTTGACAGGACAGGCATCCATGCAGGGAGCCTGATCGCAGTGCATGCAGAGATGAGGGCGGTAAGCCACTTTCACCTTGGGCACAGTTCCTCTCACTCTTTCAGTCAGCTTAAGCCAGAATTGCCCCGTATCAGGCTGTGGCTTGGCGATCGGTGTCCAATCATTGGCGACATGTTCATCTTTGCAAACGATCTGACAGGAATGACAGCCGTTGCACTTAGCTATATCGATTACAAAAACTTTCTTTGCCATCGTTATCCTCCCAGCATGAAAACATTCCAAAAAGGCAGTTGGGTGTGCTGGAGAACCTTTATAGCGGCACCTTTAAACGTTTCGCTACTTCATCTCCCAGCCTGTTGCCAAAGATATCTTGAGTTATATCGCATGTTCCCCGTAAAACATGCCAAAAACCCGCATTGTAAAGGTTGGGAAGCACACCCAACTGCCATTCCAATGCACGGCCATGATCATTTGTCTCCTTCAACCCAAGCATTGAAGCGAAGTCCAGAAGCCGGATCGTACTCTCTCTTAAAGGCATCGGGATATTGCTCCCTCCACTCTTCCATTTGTTTGGAGCTGACTTTTTCCACCTCTGCCAGGAACCCGCCTGTGGTTTGTCCGGCACAGTGCTTCGAGACAATTCCTTCCGGAACGATGGTATTGATAGCGCCTCCTCGATCCAGTTTGCCAGGAATGATAAAGTCGGCTCTGGCTCCATGATCGATTGAGATGACGCCCGGCATGACTCTCTCCCATACCAGTGCGCCACAGAGGACACCGCCCCGCTCGTTATACACTTTAACAACGTCACCATCCTTGATGCCCCTCTTTTCGGCATCTTTCGGATGAATCCAGCATGGCTCATACATATAGCCATCAGATCCTTTCACTTTGCAGGTAAGGGCTTCTCTGGTCCATGAAATGTCATCACACTGGGCATGGACTCTCCATCTGCCGTGGTTTGACATGACCAGCAGCGGATAGGCCGCCGCTCTCTTGCTCGATAGCCTTTCATCATGTGTGATGCCTTTCTCGATCCACTTGGGGATGGGGGGTCTCTCATTATCCGTAGGGAAATGCTTGGCCAAGCTCTCGGAATAGAACTCCAGTTTGCCTGTCGGAGTGGGCAATGGATTGGCTTCAGGGTCCATATAGAAGTTGTAAAGACCTGCTGGGACCTTCTCCCAGTCCTGAGCAACTGGGATGACACAATAATCCTTTTCCTGAAATTCTTTCCAACTGACCAGCTTATTGAAGCCCATGCTATCGAAGATAGTTCTCACCAACTCCTCTGGGGTCATACCCTCGGTGACATCATCGTATTTCCCGAGCCTCTTGGCCACCTCTAAAACCGCCTCGTAGTCGCTCTTGGACTCTCCAATGGGGGCAATGGCCGCTTTCATAAGTATGAGACTTTGAAAACTGTCTCCGTCCCTAATGCAGGGCATGATATCCTCCACCTCCAGCGTGGTATTGGCCGGCAAGATGAGGTCAGAAAAAAGGGCATCGTTTTCCAGCCATGGATGTTGGGCAACGATGCATTCTATCTTGGGGTTCCTCATCGTATCAACGATATCGTTTCCGCAGTTCCAGCAGGTGGTGCGGCAGGGGGTATCGGTCCATATCATATGGAACTCTGTTCCGCCCTCTTCTGCGGGAATAGGATAGGTATACTTTACGAATTGGTCCGTCGTTGGAACCTCGTGACCGCCGGTGCCCCAAAAATGAACCGGGGGATTCTTGATTGCCTGTTCAATAAGGGGTTTGGGTATGAGCTGCTTGCCCCAAGGGGTGGGTGTGGTCTTATGAGGCTTGAGCAGTCGGTCCCCGGCACGGGACTTCGCGAGGTTCTGGAACATACCCAGATGGCCTCTGCCGCCTGCCATAATGTTTCTGGGCATCCCTTGATAAGCGATTTGGGCCTGGTGAACTCCCGGCTTACCCAGTCCCTGCATCCCTAACAGGATCACCTCTAGGCGGGCTGGTTCATGGGAGTAAGGTCCCCGGGCCATACCGCCCGCAAAATAGTGACCTATCGTCACCCTCTTCTTAGCCCAGTCTCTAGCAAGTGCCTTAATCGTCCACTCCGGAACACCGCACTTCTTGGAGGCCCACTCCGGGGTCTTAGGAATCCCATCCTCCTCTCCCATGACATAGTCCTTCACTTTGTCAAAGCCTACGGTATGCGTCTCGACATACTTTTTGTCATAAGTACCCTCTTTAATCCACACATAGATGATTGCCAGTTGCAATGCGGCATCGGTATTGGGGAGGATAGGAATCCATTTATCGGCGTGTATGGCTGCGGCATAATTCACATCAGGACAGATGTAGACCTGCTTGATTCCGATTTCCGACCAGAAATAGCAGAGTCGACTGGCAAACTGCCCCCTGAATCCCCAGGGCGTTGTCTCCGGGTCACCTCCCCAGACCACAACCATGTCGCTGTTCTCGCAGATATCTTTTACGATATTGTCGGCAGGGTTCATCATACCAATAAGACCTGGACCCCACACATGTTTAGCCCCCCAGTACCACCCTTCCCAACTATCCGGGTTTCTCACCTGTTGGGTGAATCCCCCCATTTTGTCGAGCAGTAACGTCGCACAGCCATGCGCCGCATGGACAAACTTGCATTCCCCATGCCCGTCGCCCTGCACCAGGATTGCCAGTGGCCCGTAGGTTTTGTGGACTCTTTTGATTTCGTTGGCAATGATGTTCGCGGCCTCATCCCAGGAGATTCTGACAAATTTGCTCCTGCCGCGGTTCTGCGGGTTGCGTTCACCCTTTGGATCCCAATCGACCCTTTTTAACGGATACTTGATCCGGTTGGGAGAATAGACTCTTTTCTTATAGGCCAGGCTGAATGGGGGAGGCACTGCCTTCATGAGCGGTTCCAGAGTCTTACCACTCTTTGTAATCTTCCACGGGTTAAATTGTTTGGGGTCATATTTCGAGTCGTAGTGAAGCGGCCTGATCCTGACAATTTTTCCGTCTTTTACATCCACGGCGCAGGGAGCAGCGCCAAACATTCCCCCGCTCAGGCCAAGTGCTTTGAGAACCGTTTTCTCGCTTCTCTGTGAGGCTTTTTCTCCAGCAACAACTTTCTTCGGTCGAGTTTTGGGCTTATTTTTTTCGGCTGCCAATGGATTACCCCCTCTCCATCATTATAATTGATTTCAATCGTATTCAAAGAATCCTTTTTTGACTTTTTTCCCTATATAGCCTGCTGCCACATATTGTTTCAATAAGAAATGAGGCCAAAACCGACTTCCCAAGCTTTCCTTATAATGATTCAGCCTATCGAGGACCCAATCCAGTCCCTTTTCGTCAGCCCAATGGAGAGGCCCACCGATCCCTTTTTCATCAGCCGGAAAACCTGTCCCGAGCACCATGGCTCGGTCAATTCCTTCAGCGGATGCGATCTGCTCTTGCAGGCAGCAGACTGCTTCGTTCACCTGTCTCAAAATTAACCTGTCCGAGGAAAACTCTGTGCCTTTTATCCCGGTTTCAGACTGGATTTTTTTGATAATTTCAAGAAATTCCTCATCCACCGATCCATTGACGTATATTCCTTTACCCGATTTTAAGCCCAGCCGTCCCACCCGAAGCAGTTTTTCAAAAAGCACGGGCACAGGGAACTTCTCCCCGTAGCCTTCATGCATAGGAGGAAAGGTATGAACACCAACATCAATACCTACCATATCGTTCAGAGCGAGGGGCCCCATGGGAAAACCTGCCTTTTTCATGGCCCCGTCAATTTCTGTGGGTGATGCAGCACCTTCTTGCGCGGCTAACATCGCCTCTCCGGCATACGGCATGACGATGCGATTGACCAGAAAACCTGGACAGTCTTTTGCAACGATCGGAACCTTCTTGATCCCTTTTATGAAATCCATCCCTTGCTCAACCGTCTCTTGGGAAGTCTGAAGTCCCGGGATCACCTCTACCAGTCTCATCACCGGAACCGGATTAAAAAAATGAAGTCCCAGAAACCTTCCGGACCGGGCAACTCCTGCGGCCATCCGCGTGATCGAAAGCGTCGAGGTGTTCGATGCAAAAATAGCTTCAGGAGGGCACAGAGCATCCAGACGCTGAAAAAGGCTTAGCTTTAATGCCAAATCCTCGAAGACCGCTTCGATGATCAATCCGCAATCTTTCAAATCTTTGGGATCAAGGGTTGGCTCAATCCTCTTAAGAATCTCTTCCTTTTGTTGTTGAGAAAGTTTCCCTTTCTCAACGCTTCTTGAAAGATTCTTTCCTATTCTTTCGATCCCCGCCTTCACCAAAGCCTCGGAGAGGTCCATCAATTTTACGGGAAACCCTGCCTGGGCCACCGTGTGGGCAATGCCACTGCCCATTGCCCCTGCCCCCAAGACCCCGATCTGCCCAATCTGAGTGATCTCCATCTTCTCCTCTGCCCTACTTCTTTTTCTCTAAGAAAGCCTTTAACCGCTGGGCTGCCTCCGGCGACATCAGGCTGACCGATGTCATCGCGGATTCGAAGGCCATGGAATTGTCCAAAGACATCTCCTGCCCCCGGAGAAGAAGGTCCATAGCCAACCGGATCGCTGTCGGCCCGCTTTTCAAAATCGATTCGGCCATCTCCTTGGCCTTGGATATCAATTCAACAAGTGGGACGACCTGATTGACCAATCCGATTCGTAAGGCCTCTGCCCCGTCAATGGGCTTGGCGGTCAGAATCATTTCAAAAGCTTTCCCTCTGCCTACCAGGCGGGTGAGCCGTTGTGTCCCTCCATACCCGGGGATAAGCCCAAGACCTAATTCCGGCAACCCGAGTTTGGTATTCTCTGATGCAATCCGAAGGGTACAGGCCATGGCTAACTCCAACCCTCCCCCGAGGCAATATCCATTGATGGCTGCAATCGAAGGTTTTCCCATCCGCTCCAATTGATTGAGTATGGACTGGTGATCTCGGGACGTAGCCCAAGCCAATATGGCATTTGAAGCCGGAATCTCGCTGATATCGGCTCCCGACACAAAGGCCTTCTCGCCCGCCCCCGTGAGGATGACCACTCCTATGTCAGAATCCTTCTTGACTTCTTCCACGGCTTCTCCCAGTTCCCCCAGAAGCGAAGCATTGAGGGCGTTGTAGACTTCCGGTCGATTCAGAGTGATGAAACCGATTTTGTTCTCCTTCTTAAAAATAATGTTCTTCCAGCTCATAACGATCCCTCTCTATTCTGCCTTGATGAGAACCGCATCGCCTTGGGAAAGACCCCCACAAATCGAGGCGACACCATACCCTCCTCCCCTTCGTCTCAGCTCATACATCAGCGTCATGATCATCCTTGCTCCGCTGGCTCCGACGGGATGACCGATGGCAATGGCCCCTCCGTTCACATTCAGTCTCTCTCTTATCTTTCTTGTCCTCGACTCATCCCCCTCTCCGACAATCTTACTACTTACCAATGGGACGGCGGCAAAGGCTTCATTAATTTCAAAAAGACCGATCTCTTCAGCAGCCAATCCTGCTTTGGAGAGGACTTTTTTAATCGCAAGACCGGGATTGATAGCAATCATGGTTGGATCGGAAGAAACACTTGCAGTGGCAATGATTTTAGCCAGAGGTTTCAAGTCAAATTCTTTCGCCTTTTCTCCTGACATAATCAAAAGAGCTGAAGCCCCCGTGTCTAGCCCCGGAGCATTTCCTGGCGTGACAGTTGGACTGTCATAGATGGTCTTGAGCTTGGCCAATTTCTCCAGGGTGGTATCTGGTTTCGGAAACGCATCTTCACTAAACAGTAAAGGAGGACCTTTTTTCTGGGGGACCTCAACGGCCACCAGTTCCTCTCCAATCTTGAACTTCCCGGCCTTTTTTGCCTCCTGATATCTCATTTGGCTTCGGTAAGCCCATTCATCCTGCTCTTCACGACCAATCCCATATTCCAGAGCCGTTTTCCCTGCATTCACTGACTCCGGGGGGTAGCCAGGATGACCGAGAGGTGACAGACAGTCGCGAAAAACGATGGGTCCCATCCTTTGTCCCCAACGAATTTCCGGAGGGGCAATCTGCGGAGTGCGGCTCATGTTCTCCACGCCTACAGCCATGATGACATCACCCTCCAAGGATCGGATGGTCCGGAAGGCCAAAGTGGCGCTGGCCATGGATGAGCAGCAGGCTCTATCTATGGTTAGGGACACCTGTGTTGGCGGAAGCCCGGCGATCAGAGCGGCTTGGCGGGCGCACACGTTATTGTAAAGGGCGGCTTCGGCCATCTGTGTCATGCCATAGAATATTTCATCGATCTGGTCCCCCTTTAGCCTCGACCGTCTGACAATCTCTTTGATCACACACGCCCCGAGCTCAATGCTCGGAACGTCCCTCAAGGGTCCACCAAAGGGGCTGAAAGGCGTTCTCACCGCCTCAACAATAAAAACATCTCTCAACATGCCTCCAATTCTCCTCTCTCGATCGGGATACGATCGACAATAATTTCTTTAACTGATTGAGGTCGAGGTAAATGCAAATATCCTCCAATGGGTTAACCAGGATTTATAAGCCAGAAATAGCATTAATACTTCTCTACTGACCGGTCGATAAATATTATATATTGAGGTTTTTGTCAACAAAAAAATTGGGCTCTTAACAGAATGTCACCTGGTGGAGAAAAGCGGTTTCTTTCGAGACCAAAAACATTCCTCAGGATCGGGTTCTTAATCGTTTCGCCATCCATCGACCTATTCCCTCTCACTGAAGCTACCCCTCGTTAGATTATTGTATTCTTGCATCATTGAATCAAGAATTTGTTCCAGAACCCGTGGCATTTCCGGGTTCCTTCGCACCTAGCCTCTCTCTCGTACTCGGCCCCTCTGATGACGAAGCCTTTGCCCATGTGACGCGATGACCTACTACAGACTATTGTGCAGAATTGTCATCTTTTGTCCACATTTTTCCTGAACAGTCATCTGAAAAGTATTTATTGCTTCCTCCTCAGATGTCTCTCTACCTTCCTTTGAATGTGAAACTCCTTAAAAAACAAATGGATGAACCACTTTTTGTTTCTTTTGTGACAATTTGGAGCGTTTTGGAACAAAAGTTGCGTCCCAGGAACCTCCGGGAAGTTCCATAGATTTATTAGGTTAACCCGGTAACAAAACGAACAAGTTTACACGGATTGACTCATCGAGGCAAGTCGAATGGTTTCCATTAGGGAAACCCCCTCTTCTAAGGGAAACGGTAAGACATGGAAAACAGAGTCTTAGTCGTGGACGATGAAAAAGAAATCAGGGCCTTTCTCAGCAAAGCCCTCAGCCGCCTGGGAGGGTTTCAGGTGGAGTTTGCAGAGTCAGGGGAGGAAGCCCTTCGCAAATTAGAGAAAGAACCCTTCGAGCTCGTTTTGACAGATCTAAAAATGCCGAAGATGGATGGACTCCAGTTGATCGCTGAGATTGCCAAATCAAGGCCTGAAACTCTTACCATCATGATGACCGCGCATGGAACCATTGATTCCGCCCTGGAGGCAATGAAGCTCGGAGCCAGCGACTATATCACCAAGCCGCTCAATCTGGATGAGATGATTCTCCGCCTCCGGAAGGTGCTGGAAGAGAAGCAGCGCTTTGTCAGACTGAAAGACTTCGCCGACCAATTGGAAAGGACGAATCTGGAGTTGAGAAAGATTGATTCAATGAAATCCGAATTTGTTGCGGTAGCTTCTCACGAGCTAAGGACTCCCCTGGCTGCCATTAAAAATGCGGTGCAATTGATGCTGAGCGGGAAAACCGGAGAAATCAATGAAAATCAAAAAAAGTTTCTTTCCATGGCGGAGAGAAATATCAATCGCCTCACCAATATTCTCAACGATCTTCTGAACCTCTCAAGGATTGAGTCGGGAAAGATTGAATTGAAGTTTGAGAATATTGAATTGGGGGACGTCATCGAATTAGCGGCATCCTCTCTCAGACCTCACGCGGATGTGAAGTCGATTCAGATCGATGTACAGATTCCGGAATCCTTGCCGGCGATCTATGGAGACCACGAAAAGATTGAGCAAATTCTAACGAACCTTATAGGAAATGCGATCAAATTTACGCCAGATGGGGGAAAAATCCTCATTTCAGCCCAATCCCCTTCTCATGACCAAAAAGATGGTTATGCTAAGACGGTCTCTATTTCTGTAAAAGACACCGGGATCGGAATTCCGGCGGAACATTTGGACGCCATCTTCGAGAAATTTTATCAAGTAGAAGGCTCCCTCCATCGGTCGGTGAGCGGAACAGGATTGGGCTTGGCCATCACCAAAGGATTGGTGGAGGCTCAACAAGGGACAATTGTAGTTGAAAGCGAGATGGGAAAAGGAAGCACTTTCACCTTTGCCTTGCCCGTTTCGCAAGGCGAGAGAAGAGACCCCCATTTCCGGTTTGTCCTGGACAAGGAATTTCATCAAGCTCAGAAAAATAATGCTCCTCTCACCCTCTTTCTTATTGAAGTGTTGGATCAAGGAGGCGAAGTAAATGACGCTTTACTGAGCAAATTAGAGGAAAATGTCAAGCAGTGCCTTTGCAGAAAGCCAGATATTTTGCTGAAACGGGAGAAGGAAAATGTATTGGCCGCCCTCTGTGGAGCGAACCTGGAAGGAGCTCAGGTGATCCGTCAGCGGATTGAAGAGGCTATTCAAAACCGCCCACTCGAACCCGGAGGGACTTCCGCCCTGATCAAAGTGGGATCGGCAACCTACCCCGAAGAGGCTCTGTCAAAGGAAGAACTCTTCAAGCTGGCAAAAGAACGATTAGGAGGTTGAGGAATGAATTCAAAGAAAATTTTGATTGTTGATGACGAAGTGGATCTGGTCGAAACGGTCCGTTTCCCTTTGGAGATGGAGGGATACCATGTCCTGGTCTCTTACAACGGCGAGGATGCCTTAAACCAGGCCCGCAAAGAGAATCCGGACTTGATTCTTCTGGATCTCATGTTGCCAAAGCTGGATGGGTATAAAGTATGCCAGCTGTTGAAGTCTGATGATCGATACAAACATATTCCCATCTTGATGCTGACCGCCAAAAGCCAAGAAAAAGACATGGTTCTTGGGATGGAGACGGGTGCGAACGAGTATATCACGAAGCCCTTTGACATACGTGATTTACTGAAAAAGGTGAAGGTGCATTTGAATCAATAGAGATTTCACATTTCCGGTTTTGATTTCGGCAGCGATTTTCGTTGCCTCACAGTGTGAGGAGGAAGAAGGCCGTTGGGATGGCTCCTCTAAAGGGGGATGGCTGAGATGCAACCCAAAATTCCCAGAACGGTTTTGAGTTCAAGGAAGCATCGTAGAGAAAGTATTGTTCAGAATTGTCATCTCTTGTCCAGATTTTTACCGAATCGTCATTCCAAGATCTTTCACTTTTTCCCCGACGAATATCTATGTCTCCCTTTTCTTTGAATGTGAAACCTCTTCAATAACAATGGGATGAACCACGCTTGGTATGCTTTATAAAAATTTGGAACATTTTGGAATAAAACTTGCCTTCCAGTCCTCTTCAAGAACTTCTCTGTTTATATCAGGTCAACCCGGTAATAGAACGAACAAATTGACTTAGATTGACTCATTGAGGTCAAAGGGAAGAAATAATGTGACAACTCAGAACCTTAGGAAAAAGAAAAACATTAACCATTCAAGAATTCAGAAAAAAATACGACTTCTCAACGATTCGGCCGTCGTTAAACCGTTGGCTGTTAAACAGTCGGGGAGGCTGGCGGAGGAGATAAGAGCGCTAAAACAGCAAATGGAGTTTGTTTTAGGTACAACCAAAACAGGCATAGATATCATCGACTCAGAATTTAACATACGGTACATCGACTCGGAGTGGGCAAAGGTGTATGGAGACCCCACGGGGAAAAAATGTTTCCAATATTTCATGGACCGAAGCGAAGTATGCCCTCACTGCGGAATTCCGACTGCCCTCAAAGCGAAATCCGCCATTGTCACAGAAGAAATCTTGGTCCGGGAGGGAAATAGACCCATCCAGGTAACGACCATACCATTTCAGAATGAGAAAGGGGAATGGTTGGTTGCCGAAGTCAACGTCGATATCTCTGAGCGTAAACACATTGAACAGGCACTGCGCAAGGCGCTGGAAGATCAGGAAGTGCGTGTTCAGGAACGGACGGCACAACTGGTACGCACCAATGAGGCCATGGAGCGTGACATCGCCAAGCGAAAGGAAGCAGAGGATGCCCTGCGTAGTGAGAAACAGCGATTCCAAACTCTATCGGACCAAGCTCCTTTCGGGATGATGATGATTGATAAAGAGGGCAAGTTTAGATATGTTAACCCAAAATTTAAGAAATTATTTGGGTACGATCTAACCGATGTCCCTAATGGCAAGACATGGTTCCGAAAAGCATACCCCGATCCTGCTTACAGACATCGTGTCATTTCCGACTGGCTTAATGATTTAGCAAAAGCCTACCCAGCAGAAAAAAGATCTAGGGTTTTTACAGCCACCTGCAAAGACGGGTCACAAAAGACCGTCGATTTTATCTCTGTACAATTAGAGGCAGGTGAAAATTTGGTCACCTGTGAAGACTTTACCGATCAAATCCGGGCAGAGGAGGCTCTCCGCAAAAGTGAAGAGGAATCAAGAAAGCTGGCCGAAGAGAACGCAATCATGGCCGAGATTGGGCGAATCATCAGCTCAACATTGAATATCGACGATGTCTATGAACGCTTTGCCGAGAGAGTACGGGACCTTATTCCCTTTGACCGGATCACGATTCGAACCATCAACCCTAAAGACAACACAGTCACTATTGCGTACATCTCAGGGGTTGATATAAAAAAACACCAAATCGGATTTAGCACTCCTCTCCGCCGTTCGGTTGCTGAAGAGTGTGTACGCACCCAGTCGGGCTTTCTCCTCCAATCAGAAAGCTTTGATGAGGTGAAAACCAGGTTTCCAAACCTTTTTCCCTCTTTTCAAGCTGGACTCCAATCGATGATATTTGCTCCTTTGATCTCAAAAGATCAGGTGATTGGAATCCTATCGATACAGACCACCAAGCCAAAGGCGTACACCCAGAGAGATCTGAGACTTGCTGAAAGAGTGGGTAGTCAGATCGCAGGGGCCGTCGCCAATGCCCTGCTTTTCATCCAACTCAAACGGGCAGAGGAGGCAATGCGTGAAAGCGAGGAGAAATTCAGAGACTTATACGATCATGCCCCTGTCGGGTACCATGAATACGACAAGGAGGGACGGATCACGAAAGTCAATCGCACGGATCTTGAAATGCTGGGATACACTTCCGAGGAATTGATCGGGCAACCGATCTGGAAGCTTAATGTTGGAGAAGAAATAGTCCGTGAGCAGGTCTTAGCCAAATTGGCTGGCGCTTTACCGCCTGGTCAAAATCTTGAACGGATTTATAAAAAAAAGGATGGGACCATCTTTCCAGTCTTGATTCAGGACCGTCTGACCTTAGATGAAAAAGGTCAGATATCTGGCATCCGTTGCACCATCCAGGACATTACCGAGCACAAACGGAGTGAGGAAGCACTTCGACAGTCGGAAGAAAGATACCGAACGATCCTCGAAAACATCGAAGACGGCTACTACGAAGTTGATCTTCCCGGAAATTTCACGTTTTTCAATGATTCCTTGTGCAGGATGTTGGGTTACTCAAGGGATGAATTGATAGGCATGGGAAACGACCGGTACACAGACCAAGAGAACCGAAAAAAATTGTTTCAGGCCTTCAATAGTGTTTATCGGACGGGGGAACCCGTCAAAGGGTTTGATTGGGAGGTGATTAGAAAAGACGGAAAGAGAGTATATGGCGAAGTCTCCGTATCTCTTATACGAAGTTCAACCGGAGAGCCAATCGGTTTTCGGGGCATTGCCCGTGACATCACGGAGCGGAAACGCGCCGAGAAAGAGATGGCAGCGTTACAGGAGCAACTCATACAATCCCAAAAGATGGAAGCCGTTGGCCGTCTGGCCGGGGGCGTTGCCCACGACTTCAATAACCTTCTCACCGTCATCAAAGGCTATACTCAACTTTCGCTTCTCGATCTCAAAGAAAACAACCCCCTGTGGGAAAACATCCAAGAGATTCAAAAAGCTACCGAACGGGCGACAAATTTAACCCGTCAACTTTTGGCCTTCAGCCGTCGTCAAATCTTAGACCCCAAAGTGCTCGATCTGAATTCTCTCCTGCGAGATACGGAAAAGATGCTGCGTCGGATGATTGGGGAGGATATTGAATTGGTTACCCGGTTGTCCGAGGGATTAGGGAGGGTGAAAATAGACCCCGGGCAATTCGAACAGGTGATCCTCAATTTAGCCGTGAACGCCAGAGATGCCATGCCCTCCGGCGGAAAATTTACGATCGAAACGGCCAACGCACAATCGGATGAAGGTTACGCTCTTACCCATCTCGGTTTGACCCCGGGTCGTTATGTGAGGCTATCCGTCAGCGATACAGGCGTTGGAATGTCACGGGAGGTACAAGAAAAAGCCTTCGACCCTTTCTTTACGACTAAGGAAAAAGGCAAGGGGACTGGATTGGGTCTCTCAACGGTCCACGGAATTGTGACGCAGAGTGGCGGGAAGATCTGGGTTTATAGTGAGCCGGGACATGGGACTACCTTCAAGATCTATTTTCCGACGATAGAAGAAGCGTTAGACACGTTGAACGTGAAAAATGAGACGGATTCACCCCCGAGAGGGAGCGAGACAATCCTGCTGGTGGAAGATGAGTCCTCCGTGCGGGATTTGGCAAATCGCCTTTTGAAACAACAGGGTTATAAGGTTTTGGAGGCAGCCATTGGTGAAGAGGCGCTGCGTCTTGCTCAAGACATTACTGGAGAGAGAATTCATCTTCTGTTGACCGATGTCGTGCTACCCCAAATGAGCGGGAAAGAGTTGGCCGATCGGCTCAAAATCTTCCGGCCCGACATCAAAGTCCTCTACACGTCAGGCTACACGGATTATGCGGTCGTCCACCAGGGCATTCTGAACTCCGGCACCCACTTCTTGCAGAAACCTTTCTCACTTAAGACCCTGTCACAAAAGGTTCGTGAGGCATTGGATAAGTAGAACAAAATGAGCAAGTTGGGCAATATTGAGAATCCAAACTGATTGGAGCACACCGATGAAAGAAATTATGACCCCCCGTGACGCGGCAGAGTATTTGAGTGTTCATGTCCGAACCATCTATCGCCTCGTTAAACATGGTGAGATCCCCGGGCGTAAGATAGGTGGAAGTTGGAGATTTAAAAGGCATGCCTTGGATAAATGGCTTTCAATCAGAGAAGACCCTTTTTCGAAAGAGCAAAGGTAAAAAATGGAAAACAGAGTTAGAAAACAATGGAGCTTCATCGGCGCGGGTCTGATCGGCCTTTGCATTCTTTTTTTCGTTTTCCTGAAAACCTGTATTTCACCCTCCCCTACCCAACCCGATCGAGCCATTGTTCCCGGGGAAGTAAAACCCTCTCCTTCTATAGCAGAGAAAAAACCTCCGGAACCTCCTAAGGGAGTGGTAGGTTTGCCGAGGGATGGGGACGCTCTGAATTCTGGCCAACCCCTGAACCGTACTGAGTCAGGACGGGAAGACCAGGAGAAGCTTTCCCGTGAAGGGGCAGTCTCTAACAGTCACCCCTATCGTCGCCAGGAAGAAAAGGAACGACACGAAAGCAAACTGTTTCTTAGTAAAAAGAAACAAGCATCGCCGATAAAGGTCGTTCGCGTGGAACAGGAAGTTGGAAGGGAGATGGATTTTCCCATTGGCACGGTGATATCGCAGGGGAATGTAAAGATGGAAGTGAAGGACAAGGTATGGAGGACGCTCGAATCTCCCTATTCTCCGATGCTCAAGGGGAAAAAAATTAGAACCGGAAATGGGACTGCGAGGATATCCCTATCGAACAACAGCCTGATTGAAGTGAGCCCAAATAGTCTACTTTCGTTTGAACATGAGGGTCAACTCAATCTACTTGAAGGAGGGGTTCATTTCAAAATACCTGCGACGGCTCAGATGAATTTTAAAATTGGAGCTTTATCCGTGAGGAAGCCTCAGCGTCTCACCACCCAAAAAGGTCCGACGACAGCTCTGATCAGAGAGGAAGAAACTGAGGGTTCCCTATTCCTTCATCCGGACGGCTCCCTGAGGGTAAGATCTGTGCAAGGTTCTTTGTCGATTTTAGATCATGAAAATAGAGTGCTCACCACCACCTCTTCCAATGGACCCATCACGATCACCCCGAAGATACTTTCCGGGGAAGAAGCCTGGAGGGCGGAGCAACGTATAGATGCCCCGGCGCCGGAAATGAAAGAAAAGCTTCTGGCACCGATAGGGAAAGAGAGGAATGAGGTCGATGAGTTGGAGAAATATCTGATCGAATTTTCAATTCATCTCAAAGACAAAGACCTTCCCGTCGATTTGGACGTACAAAAGTTCTTCTCACTCTTAGCGGCCGGATATCCTCATCAAGACCATATTGAGAAAGTCAAACAGTACCCCGTTAAAGTGCGAAGAGAGGGGAGAAGCTACGTCCTCACGGTTTGTGACAAACAATCTGAATGGATGCTTTATAAAGATCTGGGGGAGACAACCCATACTGTGGACAATATTTACGATCCAGAGGAGCGAACCGTTCGATGTCGGGAAGCCCTCCCCCTTTATTGGCTTTTGACGGTCCCAGCTGCCGCCGTGGCGACAGGGGTAGTGTGGTATGAGGTGGATAAACATAACGATCATAAAGATACGATCCCCCTATGCCCTTAAGGAGTGAGCCGACAGAAACGAGGTTCAAGATGCATTCTGCCCATAAGAAAAAAGGGTATCTCATTCTTTGGTTGCTCTTCATCCTGGGATGGACGCTGGCTTCTTGTGCCTCAGCCCCTGTTTCTAAAAACGCTGAAGCCCCGCCAGCCCTGGGGAAAGAATTTGAACCTTCCCTGCAAGTCAAGAAGATGAATGAGAGGCTGATGCGAACCGGTCTTCCGCCGAAACAGATGTCCGAACAGGACTATAAGATCGGGCCGGATGATCTCCTTGAAATCTCGGTGAATGAGGATGAGAAATTCAATAAAACGGTGAAGGTGAGTTCCCAGGGGAATATCAAACTACCTCTCATCGGGATATTGAAGGTGAATGGATTGACCGCCATTAAGCTGGAGAGGGAGATCGAAAGTCTTCTTGCAGAGCAGTACATATATGATCCTCATGTGACGGTCATCATCAAAGAGCATCGCAACCAGCGGATATCGGTGATGGGAGCAGTCGCCAGGCCCGGAACCTATGATTTCACGGGCCGAACGACCCTCTCGGATGTCCTGGTCATGACCGGGGGGTTGAGAGAGGATGCAGGACCATTGCTTTTCTTATCCCGATCCCCCGGCGCCGGAATACAGAAGCCAAAGAATGAATCCGATGGCCAGAGACCCAATACTTTTGTGATCTCCCTCGAAGACCTCTTGCTCAACGGGGAGACGGATAGCAATTTAGCCTTGATGCATGGAGATGTGATCAATATCCCTGTCGCGGGAAAGGTTTTTGTCGGCGGGGCAGTCAGAAATCCAGGAGGATTTCCTCTGGCTAAGAGAATGACCCTCTCCCAAGCCATTACCATGGCTCAGGGGTTGACCCCAAAAGCCAAAGGGTCTGTCACGAGGATCTTCCGGTATTCACAGTACCCGGAAAAAAAGACAGAGAAGGAAATTCTGGTCGCCAATGTAAATGCCATACATGCGGGAGAAGAGCAGGACCTTTACTTGAAAGAAAATGATGTCATCTTCGTTCCGCAGAGTACAGGGAAAACCATACTCATCGAATTTTGGGATCTTCTTAAAGGTCAAATCATGTCTTTTCACCCCTATGCTCTTTAGTCAGAGGAGAACGATTTGAGAAAAATCCCTTCGAACGAATATTATCAACTTCCTCCGCCGCCCGTGTTTCCCTACGTTCCTATTCAGGAAGAAAAAGAAATTCATCTTCGGGACCACCTGAGGGTCCTTCAAAAGAGAAAATGGATGATCATTGCTTTGATATTGATACCCGTGATTTTCACCCTCATTCAAGGCTTCACAACGAAACCGATCTATAGAGGAACCGCCACCCTTCAAATCAATGTGGACAATCCTCAAATTGTCGACTTGAAAGAGGTCTTTGCCATTAATATGTGGGCGACGGATTACTACCAGACCCAATACAAAATTCTTGAAAGCCATTCCCTGGCGAAACGCGTCATTCAAAAGATGAAACTTTGGGAACACCCTGAATTCCTCTCATCCCCTCCCTCCCCCTTCGAGAAATGGAAATCAACTGTGCAATCTACCCTCCTCAACTCGATTCGCTCCCTCTTTTCTTTCGCTGGGCCCAAACCACCCTCCTCCTCCAAGTCGACCCTCGATTTCGTAGAAAAGGTCTCCGAGGATGAAAAAGAGGTTCCTCTCGTTGGTCAATTTATCAGCAGATTGAAGATAGAACCCATTAAGGAATCTCGTTTGGTCAAGGTCCATTTCGATTCCTACTCTCCGGAACTATCCACTCGCGTGCCGAACTTACTTGCTAAAGAATTTATACAGATGAACCTGGAATCCCGGCTCGATACAAAAGAACAGGCCAAAGAATGGTTAACCAAACAGCTGGAAGAGTTACGGTTCCGTGTCGAAAGTTCAGACGAAGCCCTGCAGAAATTTGGTTCCCAAAATGATATCTTCTCCCTGGATGACAAAGAAAATATTACTCTAAACCGCCTCAATGAATTGAATGAAGCCTTAGCCAAGTCCGAATCCGAGAGGATGGCAAAAGAGGCGATTTATAAACAAATCTCGTCGGAGAAGGGATTCAAGGCGGTCGCCCTCCCATCCATTTTAGAAAACAAATTGATTCAGGAGTTGAAACAAAACTACATTCAACTCGAAACCCAATATACCAAGCTTTCTGAAACGTTTAAACCTCATCACCCTGAGATCATCCGACTCAAGAACCAGATGGAAACGGTCGAGAAAAGCCTCAATCTGGAGACGGCCAAGATCATCGCGGGCATGAAGAACGAATATGAGTCAAGCCTCCGAAAGGAATCCCTCATCCGGAATGCCTTTGCGGAACAGAAGCACCAAGCGATGGCCATGCAACAAAAGTCCATCCAGTACAATATTCTTAAACGAGAGGCTGAAACCAATAAGGAACTCTATAAAAATCTGCTGCAACGGGTGAAGGAATTAGGGATCTCCGCTGGGTTCCATGGGAGCAATATCCAAATTGTGGATTATTCAGAGAAACCGAAGGGACCCTATAAACCCTATCACCAGCGAAAAGTCCTTCTTGCAGCCGTGATCGGACTTTTCCTCGGTATTGGGTTCACTTTCTTGCTGGAATATTTTGATAATACGGTCAAGACCCCGGAAGAGGTTGATCAACGATTCCAGTTACCTTTCCTCGGATCCGTTCCGGAAATCTCCTGCGAAAAGAGGAACCAACTCTCGGAAAGAAAATCTTCTTCCCGTCCGTTTCTCCCTGTAGAACTGGTCATGTGCAATCAACCCCGATCGATCCTTGCAGAGGCCTATCGAAATATTCGGACTTCTCTTCTCCTCTCTTTTTCTGAAAGACCACCCCAGAGAATACTCGTGACCAGCCCCAGCCCCCTTCAAGGAAAAACCACGACCCTGATCAACACAGCCATTTCCCTTTCTCAAACGGGCGCACGGGTACTGATCATCGATGGAGACATGAGAAAACCAAGAATACATAAAGTTTTCGGTGACAGAAATCGTTTGGGGCTGTCCGATTGTCTCTCAGGAGGCGCCGAGTTGACATCGGTGATCAGGAAATCCGAAATCAAAAATATTTATTATATCCCCGCAGGTCCTATCCCGCCGAATCCGTCCGAACTCTTGGGATCGGCACTGTTTAGAGAGATGATGCAAGTTCTGTCGCAAAGATTTGACCATATTCTCATTGATGCCCCACCCGTCCTCGGATTTGCCGACTCGATCGTACTCTCTTCTGCTGTGGACGGTGTCATCTTGGTCATTTTGTTTGGAAAGACTCAAAAGATGGTCCTTCAGCGAGCCAAAGATGGCCTCCTGAATGCAAATGCGAAGATTCTCGGGGTCGTGATTAACCGGGTCAATATGGATTTGAATGGGTACAAAGATTACTACGGCCCTTACCACTATTATTACGGGGAAGAGGGAAAGAGAAAAGAACTTCCCTATGCCGGAGGAAGAAGAGCCTTTTCCTGAGGAGGCCTCCTGGAATTTCAGATGAAGAGAGTCTTGATCTTGATATCGGTCGTCGCGATAGCTTCTTTAACAGCGATTCATATTTTGAATTTATGGCGTGGCGTCTCCCATTCCCGGAGGGCTTTCAATCAAGACCAACTCCTTCTGGCAGCTCAAATCGATTTGGACAACCCAGACCCCTTCTATCGACTCAGTGTCTTGCACCAATGGGATCTTCGTCATATGGACC
>Ga0316626_10000163_pt1 | contig 23412 bp, 19 predicted proteins | sample OWC_Aug_T1_C1_D5_FD_207656 | JGI IMG/M metagenome (GOLD analysis project Ga0316626, IMG submission 207656) | Wetland soil microbial communities from Old Woman Creek delta, Ohio, United States - OWC_Aug_T1_C1_D5_A | ecosystem: Environmental > Terrestrial > Soil > Wetlands | place: USA: Ohio...
TGGTTCGTCTCAGGGGCCGGAATGAACCCCTCAGTCCTGGCGAAGGAAATGCCTGCACCAAAGGTCTGGAGCTGGCCGTACGCGCGGGGCTCCACCAGTCCCAGCACAATCAACTTGGAGACAAGCGGCGCGACACCGTGGTAGCGAAGCCCTCCTGCATGGATGGGAGCCGGCACAAATGAATGGCAAAGCGAGTGCATGGGAAGGAGCGGCGTTGTCTCCGCCGTGTCGCCGAAATCATACACGTACGTGCCCTTTGTCATGGTAGGGCACGAGGCCGGTTCACACCCGATCACCTTCACCTCTTTGCCGTGGATCTTGTCCCTGAGGTAAGGGAATGCAATGCCTGCAAAATTACTCCCACCACCCACGCATCCGATGACCACGTCCGGATACTCGCCCACACTGGCGAGCTGTTTCTGGCACTCCATCCCTATGATCGTCTGGTGCATGAGCACGTGATTGAGCACACTGCCCAGCGAGTAACGCGTATCCTTGGAGGTCACCGCATCCTCAATCGCCTCGCTGATCGCGATGCCAAGGCTGCCCGGATGCTCCGCGTTCTCTGCCAGGAAGCGTTTTCCAGCCGTGGTAAGCGGGCTGGGGCTGGGCACACACGATGCCCCCCACGTCTCCATCATCATCCGGCGGTACGGTTTCTGGTTGTAGCTCACCCTGACCATGTAAACCTTGCATTCCAGGCCAAACTGGTTACACGCAAACGCAAGCGCGCTTCCCCACTGGCCCGCCCCCGTCTCCGTGGTAATCCTCTTGATGCCTGCCACACTGTTGTAATACGCCTGGGCTATGGCCGTGTTCGGCTTGTGACTGCCTGCCGGGCTGACACTCTCCATTTTCAGGTAGATGCGTGCCGGCGTGCCCAGGAATTTTTCCAGGCGGGTTGCCCGGTAGAGCGGGGATGGTCTCCAGAGGAGAAGCCTTTCAAGTACGGGTTCCGGTATGTCGATAAACCGCTCAGTCGCCACCTCCTGCTCTATGAGGTTCATGGGGAAAATAGGGGCGAGGTCCGCGGGGCCCACAGGCTGCATGGTGCCCGGGTGCAGGGGTGGAGGCATGGGGCTGGGCAGGTCGGCCATGATATTGTACCACTGTCTCGGCATCTCCTTTTCTGCAAGAATGATCTTTGTGTCCATAATTACCCTCCCTTCGTTTTTTGTTGCCCGGACCGGAAAACAAAAAGGGCCACGAGACGAATCTCATGGCCCTTGAAGGCAAGCCATGAGCGGTGTGAGACCGCTCATGGCCATGTACGATGGCGGTCTCACACCTTAAACGTGCACCACCAGCATACCTTCTTCTCTACACGTATTTCCGGGGTTCCGAGCATGGCCAATCTTCTATCACACCACTTTTTTTCTGTCAAGCATCTTTTGGGCCAGCCAAATGCGCGTTGAGACGGGGAGCAGGGAAACAGCGTGATATCATGTGGCTCATGCTGGCTTTGCTTTCGACCGATAATCTGGTTTGCGCCGTTTCTGGATACAAAAAGCCGTTGGAACCGTTCACGATAGTAAACGTTTTTGGATACAACCCCCAAAAGAGATTGTGTAGAAGCGAGAGAAAGCTGGCTTGACAAATGGCGAATAATAGCTATACTTTATATAAAACTGCAGGTACTACAATAGGAACCAATTCAATAGCAAGTGTGAAGCCTTTTTTAGGTGCGTAGGGGGTCTTTGTGTATCCGGGAGAAGCCAAGATGAGCATAAGAAACTACGATCAGGTCAAAACGCTGATTGATATCGGCCTTGAAAAAGGGTATTTGACAGCCGACGAAATCAACGATTTTCTGCCCCAGAACATCTGTTCGCCTGAAGATATCGAGGACATCTTCGACTTCCTGTCGGAGTCGAACATAGATGTCGTCGAGACCATGAAGGAGAAAATAGAGGTACCAGAAGAGCAACGGGAATGGGAAGAAGCAGCAGAACGGTTCCCCGCGGAAAAGACAGACAACATAATCTGGGCCTACCTGAAAGACATTGGAAGGGTTTCGCTCCTGACGTCTGAAGAGGAGTACGACATCGCCAAGAGGATAGAGGTCGGAGAGAACAAGATCAGAACCCTCCTCTTTGAAATGCCACACGCGATTGCCGAGTTGCAGGATCTGGCGGCGCAGCTGAAAAAGGGCACTGTTAATGTGATCGATGTGCTCAAGAATATCGATGAACTGAATTACACCAAGAAAGATGAGGAACAACACAAGAAAAGAACGGTCAGCCTAGTCAGCTCCCTGAAGAACCAGTTCGAGAAGCGCCAGGACCTGAGGAAGCAGATGCGTCGGGCAAGCGCGCTGACGAAGAAACAACTGGAGAAAAAAAGGCTGGCGACTGAGGCAAAGATTGAAGAAACGCTCGTCAATCTCAACCTGCACAAGAAGGTGCTTGACGAGATTACGCGCAGGATCATCAAACAGCTGAAGTTCATGGATGACGGGGAAGCCAAAGCAGTCAAGGCGAACCTCCTCGAGATGGAGCGGACCGAACGGGAGCTCAAGGTTGTAAAGAACAGGCTGATCAAGGCGAACCTGAGGCTTGTCATCAACATTGCCAAGAAATACCTGAACAGGGGCCTCTCCTTCCTCGACCTCATCCAGGAAGGCAACATGGGCCTGATGAAGGCGGCGGAAAAGTACGATTATCAGAAAGGGTACAAGTTCTCCACCTATTCCACGTGGTGGATCCGTCAGGCGATCACCCGCGCCATCGCTGATTATGCGCGCACAATCAGGGTACCGGTGCATGTCCTGGAGACCATGAACAAAATTACGAAGGTCACCATCTCCCTGTTCCAGGAGTTGGGCAGGGAGCCCACGCTCGAGGAGATATCACTGAAGGCAGGGCTGCCCCTGGAAAAGGTTCGCAAGATCATGAAGGTCTCCAACGAGCCGGTATCGATCGAGACCCCGATCGGCGATGATGATTCGAAGCTTGGTGACTTCATCGCTGATCCAAAATCGCCTTCTCCGTTCGAGGAACTGGTGGGGATTTCATGCAAGGAAGAGATAGACAAAGTCCTCGCCACACTCACCCCCAGGGAGGAAAAGGTAATCAGGATGCGTCTCGGCATCGGCGAGAAAACGGACTACACGCTCGAAGAGGTAGGGGACGTGTTCGGGCTTACACGCGAGCGTATCAGGCAGATAGAAGCGAAGGCACTCAGAAAGCTGAAACACCCGTCGCGTCGCAAAAGACTGGAGAGCTTTCTTGAATAGGTAAATAGTATTTGAACTCGCTGGCCCCGGGGTATTTCACCCCCGGGGTTTTTATTTGAGCACGGCCTGAAGCGCGTGAAAGAGAAGGACAGCGTTGAGTGCGATGAGAATCGCTGTACCTACCCAGGCCACCACATTCATCCACACGGCGTTCCTGTAAGAACCCATCAGCTCTTTGTCGTTGATCAGCTGCAGCATAAAAATGAGCACGACCGGCAGGAGCAGGGCGTTTATGATCTGCGAGAACCACATGACCTTGATGAGCGGAAGGCCTGGTACGAGGACGAAGGCTGCACCGAGCACCATCATAGTTGTGTATAGGAACCGGAATTCCGGGGCCTTCCTGAAGCTCTTCCCTGTCCCCGCCTCCCATCCCATGGCCTCGCAGATGTAATACGTCGTCACGAGCGGCAGGATGCACCCGGAGAACAGAGATGCGTTGGCAAGGCCCAGGGCAAAAAGTATGTACGCGTACTCGCCCGCGAGGGGCTTGAGCGAAAGAGCTGCATCCTCCGCTGTCTCGATCGATATTCCGGTCGGATGGAGTGTGGCGCCACAGGCAACAATGATGAAGTAGGCCACAACCCCCATCATGATCGACCCGAAAATGACGTCGAGTCTTGTCGCCCAGTAGTCCTCCCGCTTCAGGCCTTTTTCAACCACGCCCGCCTGCAGATAAAACTGCTGCCATGGGGTGATGGACGTCCCGATGATGCTCACGACCATGAGAAGGTATCCTCCGGTCCACTCGATTGAGGGCGTGATCGTCCCGCGCGCCACCTGCGACCAGTCCGGTTTCGCGAGGAACGCAGAAACGATGTAGGTCACGTACACGAAGCAGACCACGAGAAATATCTTCTCGAAGATGCTGTAACGCCATTTGATTACCAGAGTCCAGACAAAGGCTGCGCCAATGGGTACAGAGATGTACTTGCTCACGCCGAAGAGCTCAAGGCTTGCTGCCCAGCCCGAGAATTCGGCCATAGTATTGGCCAGGTTCGTGAAGAAGAGAGAAAGCATGACCCAGATGGTGACCCTGATACCGTAGTTCTCCCGTATGAGGTCTGCCAGCCCCTTTCCCGTGGTCAGGCCGAGCCGTGCTGACATCTCATGGTAGAGCATCAAGAGAAGAACTATCGGGATGAGCGTCCAGAGCATGCCATACCCGTACTGGGCCCCGGCAATCGAATAGATGGCGATGCCCCCGGCATCGTTGTCGAGATTGGAGGTAATAATGGCCGGCCCCACGAGGGCGAGGAGCAAAAGGAAGCGTCTGTATCTGGGCATTTTGAACATATACCACAGCCAACGCCGCCCTTTCAACGCAAAACATGAAAAAAACCTTGACAAAACAGACGCTTGCGCATATATTTTGCGTTATGTGGGAAGGAGTGTTATAAAGTGGGATATCTGTTCTCCGGACGCTACGAATATGCGATAGACGACAAGGGAAGATTAAGTATTCCCGCTAAGTTCAGGGACATACTCTCAGCGAACTACGACCTGAAACTGATCCTGACCAATCTTGACGGGTGCCTGGCAGCATACCCGGACAAAGAATGGACTGAAGTGCAGCAGCGCACATCCGACCCCGGTTCAGTGACAAAAGAGAACCGTGCGTTTATACGGTTTTTCTTATCCGGCGCATCCGAGTGCCCAATCGATCGCCTGGGCAGGATACTTATTCCGCAGTCTCTGCGGAGCTACGCCGGGATAAAAAAGAATGTTGTCATAGTGGGTGTGAACAAGAAAATAGAGATCTGGTCTGACGAGGCCTGGTCAGAAGTTGTCAGACAGGCCACCTCCGACCCCGAGAAGATGGTAGACATTGCGTCCGAACTCGGACTCTGATGAGAAGCACCCACACATCGGTACTTCTCGATGAGGTAGCAGAAAATCTCGTCCAGCCTGATTACAGGCTGCTGGTTGATACGACGATAGGGGGTGGGGGCCACACATATACGATTCTCTTGAACTATCCCAACCTGAGGGCTGTCGGCATGGACATTGACGAAGTCGCGCTTGCTCAAGCCCGCGAACGGCTTGCGCCCTTTCAGGACAGGGTGACCTTGAAAAGAGGAAACTTTAGCGAACTCAAGCAGATCTTGGGCGACGAGGGGATATCAGCCGTCGACGCCGTACTATTTGATCTCGGGGTCTCCTCGTACCAACTGGAAGGAGGAAGAGGCTTCAGCTTTAAGGACGAGCAGGAACTCGACATGAGAATGGACCAGCGCGAGGAAATGACCGCCTACCACGTGGTCAACACATATTCGTACGAGGAACTCAGGAAAATCATGGTGGACTTCGGAGAAGAGTATAAGGCTGCTCAGATAGCCCGCGCCATAGTGAACGAGCGGAAGAAGGCGCCCATTGAAACCGCCAGCGCCCTTGGCAGCCTGGTGGCCCGCGTCAAAAGAAGGAAGGGGAAAATCCACCCGGCAACGCAAACGTTCCAAGCGATCCGGATGGAGGTAAACCAGGAGATCAAGAATCTGGAGCGCGGTCTTGCAGCGGCGATTGAACTCCTGGCACCCGGGGGAAGAGTGGGGGTCATATCGTTTCACTCCCTGGAGGATAGATTAGTCAAGACGTGCTTCAAGACATCACCTGCTCTTGCCGTCGTGACGAAAAAACCGATCCGGCCCGGCAGAGCCGAGCTTCTCCACAACCCGCGATCGAGAAGCGCGAAGCTCCGCATCGCGGAGAAAGTTGAGAGGTAATCCATATGAAGAGAAAACCACACATCAGAATCAAGGGCCTCGGCAGGCAGCAGCCCAGACACTCTTTGCTCCCTCTTGTTGTGGCGGTCGTCCTGGCGTCACTTGTTTTTGGCTTCACCTCGTATGTGCTGAACCAGGCGTATGATGGAACAAAGGAAACGTTTCTCCAGAGGCTGAGCGAAGAACAGAAAGCGTCGGTGCTCAACAGGCATCTCAAGATGGAGATTCTTGCCGTCACGCGGAAGAGTTATATGGAATTCGTCGCGGAAGAGAGGCTCGGCCTGAAGAAACCAAAAGAAGAAGAGGTATTAGTTCTCAGATGAGCAAGGCAACAAACAGGAGGGCTCTGGCCGTCTGCGTCGCAATCACCCTCCTTTATGTTTCGGTTGCCTTCAAGCTCCCCGAGAAACTGAGCATGAGACGGATGGCGGAGAAGCAGGACCCGCCTGTACGGGAAATGAGCATCCACGGATCAAACGCCCAGGCGGAGAGCGTCGAGCCAGCCGAAGTCTCCACAGCTCCATCCGCGCAGGATGCAGATGTGCGCCCCGATCGGCCCGAACAGCCGGCTTCCTCAGCCCAGGCACTGCCTGCTGGGCCGACCGAGGAACAAAAGGTTTCGAAGGAGAAAGGGCCCGTGCCCTCGATTTCGGCCACCGCATCCAGCATCGAGCCGCGGATGTTAATCTCGGTTCCTGTCACGTGCCATGCAATCAACGAAGGATGGATCGACAAGGAGGGTTTGATTTTTTCCAGAAAGGATGGACAGACTATTCTCTGGTTAAAACCCCTCGACATCCTGAAACAGCAAGATGAAGAGGGCATCAAGCAGATTCTGAAGGCAATCGGCAAAAACAGGCTGACCGAGTTTTTCAGAAAGCAGGGCATCGAGGTCCGGAAAGAGCTTCAGCCCGAGGAAATGATGCTCGGCAGGGGGTATCTCATCGAGAAGCGGAAACTTCTTGCGTTGTACAACCAGCTTGTACCGGATGCCTGCAGCGATCTCTTTCCTTTGGTGCTGACGCACGGAGGCGTGGTCAAAGGCAGACAGGGTTTTCAACTGGTTTCTGCCCAGGAGGCGTCCAGGATGCGCGCACACAAAGAAGAGGCTGACTGGCGCATGCCAAACCTGACAGGCCTCCCCTTGAAGGTGGCCATCGGAAAGCTCGCTCCCCATACCTCAAAGATCAAAGTGTATGGGAGTGGGTTCGTGGTTGATCAGTCCCCCAGGCCGTTTGAACGGCTCAAGGGCGACAAGGAGTGCTCGATACATGGGAGACTGCAGAGCGAATGACTCTTTCGGAACTGCTCACTGACATGCCTGTAATCTCGGTGGCCGGTGTTATGCCTGAACACATCACGGGCATAACCAAGGACTCGCGCGAGGTCCAGTCGGGGTTCGTCTTTTTCGCGACCGAATCGAGCAAGCCATACGTTGACGCAGCAATAAGGAAGGGCGCGGCCGTCGTCATATCAGATGCGGAGTTGTCCGCAGACGTTCCCTGTCTCGTGATCATCCAGGAGCCGCGCCTCGTGCTGGGGCGCATGGCGGCACGCTTCTACGGGTATCCTTCGCGGAGCCTGCACGTCATCGGTGTCACGGGTACAAACGGCAAGACAACTATCACCTATATCATAGAGTCGATTCTTCGCGCCGCCGGCCAGAGTGCGGGCGTCGTGGGCACCATCGCATACCGGTACAACGGACAGATGCACAGGGCGCAGACCACCACCCCTGAGTCCACCGAAATCCAGCGCCTGTTTGCGGAGATGAAGGCTGCAGGCACGAAGTATGTGGCCATGGAGGTCTCCTCCCACGCACTCGATCAGGCACGCGTCGAGGGTATTGAGTTTGATGGCGCGATCTTTGCGAACCTCACCCACGACCACCTGGACTACCATGGCGATTTCGACCATTACAAAGAGGCCAAGAAGCGCTTGTTTCACCTGTATCTGCAGGCGAGCTCCAAGGAACAACGTTACGCGATCCTCAATGTGGATGACCCGATAGCCGCCGAGTTCAGTTGTCCCCCTCCGGTGATCAATTTCACCTATAGCGTGCGCCATGCGGCAGACGCCCACCTCACCTCGTTCCACGAGGACATAAACGGTCTCCGTCTCGGCGTTTCCGTCATGGGCAAACAGTTTTCTCTACGCACAGGCCTCCTCGGCATTTTTAATGCGGCCAATATATTGGCAGCCGGTCTGTTCGGCCACGCGGCAGGCATACCCGCGGATGCGGTCAGGGAAGGCGTGGAGTCTTTGCGTGGCGTGCCCGGCCGCCTCGAGCGCGTTGAAAATGAGCGGGCGATCCCCATCTTTGTTGATTATGCGCACACGCCCGATGCCTTGCGAAAGACCCTGGAAACGTTAAAGGCCCTGAGCTCAGGCAGGCTCATCGTGGTATTCGGTTGCGGCGGTGAACGGGACCGCGCCAAGCGACCGGTGATGGGCAGGATCGCGTCAGAACTGGCTGACGTTGCCATCATCACATCTGATAACCCGAGACGTGAGGATCCCAAGGTCATCATCGAGGAGATCCGGCGAGGGTTGGTGGGTAATGCGTATCACATAATCGAGGACCGGAGAGAGGCAATCGCGGAAGCCATCCGGATAGCCACGAGCAAGGACGTGGTGATTGTTGCGGGGAAGGGTCACGAGGATTACCAGATCATCGGCACAGAGATACTTCACTTCAGCGACCGGGAAGTGATAGAGGAGTTTCTTCATGTGGCTGCTTGAGGATGTGACCAGCACAGTCAGAGGAACGCCCCTGCGCGTGGAGCGGCAGGTGTTCACCGGCGTCTCGACTGACTCGAGAAACATCCGCGACGGGCAGCTCTTCATCCCGCTTGTGGGCCCCAACTTCGACGGGCATGCCTTTATCGATCAGGCGTATATCAAGTCGGGTGGCGGGAGCCTCTGTCAGAAGGGTAAAGAAGGGGCATGCGGGAAAGCGGGTGGGACCATCATTCTGGTGGAGGATACCACACAGGCGCTCCTTGACCTCGCCCGGTTCAGAAGATTACAGCTCCCCGCCTTCTTCATTGCCATCACGGGTAGCAACGGAAAGACCACGACGAAAGAGCTTCTGGTCCGCATCATGACCGGGTATGCACAAACAGCGTACAACGAAAGAAATTATAACAACCAGATCGGCGTCTCCCAGGCGCTCCTGGCCATTGAGAACCAGCCCCAATACTGCGTGCTTGAGCTGGGCACCAATCACCCGGGTGAGATCGCGCTCCTTGCGGGCCTTGTTGCGCCTGATCTTTCCGTCATCACAAACGTCAACGCCTCTCACCTCGAGGGGCTTGGCGACGTTGCGGGCGTGCTGCGAGAAAAGACAAGCCTCTTCGAAGGCACCAAACCCGACGGCGTCATCTTCATCAACCTCGATGATGCGGCCCTGCGGCCGATTGCCGAACGTCCTGCGCGTCGCGCCCTGACCTTCGGTATCACTAACAGCGCGGACTACACGCTATCTATCGATAAAGAACGTGGCCTCGCAGGCTTCGACATCAGGCTTTCATTGCGGGGTGAAAGTGTCGCAACAACGACCCGTTTGCTCGGCATGCACAATCTTTACAACATACTGACCGCAGCCGCCATCGCCAGCCACATCGGTGTACCGCCGCGCGACATCGCTGAAAGGGTCGCCTCGTTTGAGCCATACCCGGGCCGCTTTCATGCCATCACTTCAAAGAAAGGGTACACCGTCATCGACGATGCGTATAACGCCAACCCTGCTTCGATGGAGTGGGCAATCACCACCCTCGATAAGATACCCTGCAACGGGAAAAAGATCGCCATTCTCGGCGACATGAAGGAGCTGGGTGATAAGCAGGAGGCCTATCACCGGGAACTGGGAACACTCCTCAAGAAGAGCAACCTTTCGGCAATCATTTTCGTGGGTGATGAGATGCGAGCAGCGTTTAAGGCCATTAACAACGGCCGCGCCCGGATCTTCCCTGATATCGCATCACTCGTTGAACATGTCTCCGGTATCGCGGGGAGAGATGACATCATCCTGGTCAAGGGCTCGCGGGCAATGCATATGGACAAGATCGTGGAGGGACTCATCTAGTGCTGTACCACTTACTCTATCCGCTTCATGCGAAGATCGGCGCATTCAACGTCTTCAGGTACATCACGTTCCGGACGGTACTCGCGATTCTCTCCGCCCTGATCATCAGCTTCTTTCTCACACCGTGGCTCATCCAGAAGCTGAATGAAATGAAGATCAAGGTCAATGCGCGCGAAGACGTACCCGAGCGTCACGAAGCCAAGAAGGGCACTCCCACCATGGGAGGATTCATCATACTCGTTGCAACCATCATCCCCACCCTGCTCTGGGCTGACCTGAGGAACGATTTCATCTGGATAGTGACAGCCGCGCTCATTCTATTCGGGGCCATCGGTTTCATTGACGACTTTCGAAAGTTGAAGAACCCCAAGAGCAAAGGCGTGCCGGGACGCACCAAGTTTCTCCTGGAGATTCTCTTTGCATTGATCATCAGCCTGCTCATCTACTCGAAGGGCGGCTTCCTGCCGCAACTCACGGTCCCATTCTTCAAGAACGTGGCCCCCAACCTGGGCGTCTTCTACATCCTCCTCTGCATCCTCATTATCGTGGGCACATCGAACAGCGTGAATCTGACGGATGGCCTCGATGGACTTGCAATCGGCCCTGTCCTTACCGTGTCATCCACGTTCATGCTCTTTGCCTACATCATCGGCAATGTCATATTTGCACAATACCTCCAGATCTCGTACGTGAAGGGCGCCGGTGAACTGACCATCCTCTGCGGGGCCATGCTCGGTGCAGGCATAGGCTTTCTCTGGTACAATGCGCACCCTGCTGAACTCTTCATGGGCGATACCGGCTCACTCTCGCTGGGCGCCGCCCTGGGAACGATCGCCGTGATCATAAAGCAGGAGATTCTGCTTGTTATCGTGGGCGGAATTTTCGTGGTGGAAACCCTTTCGGTCATCATCCAGGTGCTCTCTTTCAAGTGGCGCGGCAAAAGGGTCTTCAAGATGGCCCCCATACATCACCACTATGAGCTGAAAGGGTGGAACGAAGCAAAGATCGTGGTCAGGTTCTGGATCGTATCCGTGATACTCGGACTGATTGCGATCAGCACGCTGAAGCTGAGATAGAACTAATAGGGTCCAGGGGCCTGGGTCCTGGGTCCCGGACCAAAGATACAGATGATAGGGGCCGGGGGCCAGAGTCAGACATAGGAAAGAATCAGCGTTCAGGAACTAAGAGGTGAACGCAGGAGACATGAGCGAAAAGAGGCAAGAGAAGTTATACAAACCCGGGACCCGGGACCCTGAGCTCAGGACCCGGCTTTCTGGACCCAGGACCCGGCTTTCTGGACCCATGACCCAGGACCCGGGACCCGGGTTTGAAATTCCCGATCGCGTGCTCGTGGTGGGCATGGGAAAGACGGGGATCTCGCTGGTGAAGTTTCTGAGCAAGCTCGGCAGGAAAGTCACGGCCACTGACACGAAACCACGTGAAGAGCTTGCGTCGTCCCTCGCTGATTTGAACGGCACGCCCTACGAGGGACACTTCGGCGCACACCTGCGGGACGACTTCCTGAATCATCCGATGATCGTCGTGAGTCCCGGGGTGAGCAGCGACCTGCCGCTCCTCGCGGAAGCGCGCTCCCGGGGCAGCAAGGTCATCGGGGAGATCGAACTCGCCGCGCGGTTCATCGAGGAGCCCATCATAGCCGTCACCGGCACAAACGGAAAAACTACAACCACAACCCTGCTCGGGGAAGTCTTCAGCGCAGCATTCGGAGATGTGTTCGTGGGAGGCAACATAGGAAATCCTCTCATAGAGTATGTGGGCAGCGCACGGCGTGCACGATTTGTCATAGCAGAGATAAGCAGCTTCCAGCTGGAGACCATTGAGACCTTCCGGCCGTCCACTGCCATCCTCCTCAACATCACGGAAGATCACCTGGACCGCTATACATCGTTCGACGAGTACGCGGCTGCCAAGTGGCGGATCTTTGAGAACCAGACCCCGGGTGATGCAGCGCTCATCACGCTTGCGCTTGCCGGCAAGAATGGCATCCGTGCGCGCAAGCTCTATTTTTCAACGGGTCAGAAGCTTGAGGAGGGCGCATTCCTGGACGGCAACACGCTCTACGTCCGGCTGAACGGCCACGAATACCGGTACGAAAGGGACCTCTCTCCTCTTGTGGGTATACACAACAGCGAGAACCTCCTCTCCGTGCTCCTCACAAGCCACCTGCATGGGATCGCGCAACCCGTCGTGGAAAAAGTCATGAAGAGCTTCAGAGGCCTTCTTCACAGGATGGAGTTTGTGAGGGAAAAGGATGGCAGAAGGTTCTACAACGACTCAAAAGCAACCAACGTCGATGCCACAAAACGGGCGCTGGAAAGTATGGCGGGCAACGTTATACTGATCGCGGGCGGCAAGGATAAAGGCGGGAGTTACCAGGTCATCACCCAGTTCTCCGATCGCATCAAGGGCCTCGTCCTCTTCGGTGAAGCAAAAGAGAAGATAGCCTCGGAACTCTCCCGGCACATGGCAACCCATCAGGTCGCCACGCTTTCCGAGGCGGTGGAGAAGGCGTTTTCCCTGGCGGGCAAAGGAGAGACCATTCTCTTTTCGCCCATGTGTTCAAGCTTCGACATGTTCCGTGACTATAAGGATCGCGGCGACCGGTTTCGTGCAGTCGTGGAGGCACTCTGAAAAAGGTAGCGTTGCTCATGCTCTCCTCTCTCTTCTTCTACAGCCTCTTCAGGGATATGGACCTGCTGAATGCGCTGATTCTCTGCGGCGCCATAGGTATTGCCTTCGCCGTCTCGCAGGCACCATCCAAGGTGGTCATCGCTGCGAAGTATCCTCTCATCTGCCTCTGCTTCGCCCTGTCTGCGGCGCTCATCCTCTACCCTGACCTGAGAGGAAGGATGTTTATTCGCCTTGCCGCTATCTTCTTCACCTTCTTCAGCCTCGGTCTCTACGTGACCACGCTCGAAGAGAAGGGCAAGGAGTTCTACAAGGAGATCATCGCCCTGTCACTCCTGCTCACGTCAGCGGGAATAAACCTGATGCTTACGCGTAATTTTGAGTTATTGCTGCCGCCGGCCATCTCTCTTTTGCTCTTCCTCTTTATCATGAACAGGATGCGGCTTCTGCCCCTGGTTGGCGCGTACCTGGTCGCCGTGGTCGTCTTTCTCTACTTGCGCAAGGCAGGCATCCAGGGCAGCCCTTTGCAACTCAGCGTGGTGGAACGGTACCTGGTGCTCTGCACAGCCTTCCTCTTCCTGGTCGTCTCGTTCGTCGGTTTCATCCGTGAGGGGAACTTCTCCTGGACCCTGGCCTTTTTCGGGCTTTTGTATGCGTCGATCGACATCCTGCTCTCCGTCGGGTTTTCAATGAAAGGGTTGCTCCTCTATCAGCCGCTTTCGGCGCTTATGATCCTCGCACCGCTCGTCGGGGTTCTGCTTCAGGAAGGTGGATCATGAAGCTCCTGATCGCAGCTGGCGGCACCGGAGGTCACATCTTTCCCGGCCTTGCCGTAGCAGAGGCATTCATCGCCTCCGGCACGGGTAACGAGGTGCTCTTTGTGGGGACCCCGTACGGCCTGGAGCGGAAGATCATCCCAACGTACGGGTTCCGCCTCCTGGAGATAGAGGCACGCCCGTTTGCAGGCCAGAGCATACTGCTCAAGCTGGCCACACTCATGCGGCTCATCCAGGGCATACTGCACAGCGTAGGCATCATGCGTCGCGAAAAACCGAACGCAGTCATCGGCATGGGCGGCTTCACGTCTGTTCCCGTCATGCTGGCCGCGTACCTCCTCAGACTGCCCTGTTTTCTCCACGAGCAGAACGTCTTCCCCGGCCTTGCAACGAGGCTCCTCTCCCGTCTCGCGAAGGCTACGTTCGTCAGCTTCAGCGCGACGAGCACGTACCTCAAGGGGAACCTTGAGCACACGGGAAATCCTATTCGCAAGAACCTTCGCGCGGCACACGTACCGAAGAAAGGTGACGAGTTTGCCGTCTTTGTTTTTGGTGGAAGCCGCGGGGCGCGGAGTATTAACGAGGCAATACTCTTGTTGCTCCCCTATCTCGAGAGCTACAAGAACACGGTGATGTACCATCAGACAGGCACAGACGATTACGAGAAAGTGAAGGCGGGCTACGCGGGCGTGCGCTTCCCGCACGAAGTTTTTCCCTTTACAGACAGCATGGAGAAGTACTACTCGCTCGCGGACGTGGTGATTTCGCGCGCGGGAGCATCCACCATCTTTGAGCTTGCCTACTTCAGGAAGGCTGCGATCCTGGTGCCCTACCCCTTTGCCGCAGGGGCACACCAGTGGAAGAACGCCGCGCACGTGGAGCAGGTTGGAGGCGCCCACGTCATAGCAAACGAGGAGCTGAGCGGCGAACGACTTCACTCTGTGCTGAAGGAACTGCATGATAACCGGGAAGCGCGGGAGAAAATGGCCCGGAACATAGGATCGATCTACGTGGAAAACGCGTCAGAATCGATCGTGAAAGGCATAGCGAAACATGTTTCGTAAAATAGAAAAGATACATTTCATCGGCATCGGTGGCATCGGGATGAGCGGCATCGCCGAGGTGCTCCTGAACCTCGGTTTCATCGTGACAGGTTCGGACACGCGTAAAACCGAGGTAACGGAACGGCTCGCCTCTTTGGGCGCACAGGTCTTCTACGGTCACAGGGAAGAAAATGTCACGGACGTGCATGTGGTCGTTGTCTCGTCTGCGGTGCGGCCGGACAACCCTGAGGTGATCGCGGCCAAGGCCCGTTTCATCCCGGTCATTCCCAGGGCAGAGATGCTCGCTGAGCTGATGAGAATGAAGTACAGCATCGCCGTTGCAGGCGCCCACGGCAAGACCACGACCACCTCGCTTGTGGCTTCAATTCTCGATGCCGCCGGGTTTGATCCCACGTGCGTTATCGGAGGAAGGCTCAATAGCCTGGGCACCAGCGCGCAGCTTGGCTCCAGCGAGTACCTCGTTGCCGAGGCGGACGAGAGCGATGGTACGTTCCTCCTCCTCTTCCCTACCATAGCAGTGGCCACGAACATCGACCTGGAGCACCTCGACTTTTATCATGACATAGAAGAAATAAAAGAGGCATTCATACGCTTCCTCAACAAGGTGCCCTTCTTTGGGCTCGTGATCCTGTGCATCGACAACCCCGAACTGCAGAGCCTCATACCTGCCCTCAAGCGCCGGTACATGACGTACGGCCTCTCGAAACAGGCCGACCTGAGGGCAGAGGACGTGACGCACCAGGGTTTCATGACGAGCTTCTTCGTGAGCTACAAGGGTGAAGAGATGGGAGAGATAGCGCTCGCAACTCCCGGCATGCACAATGTGGTGAACGCGCTTGCCGCCATCGGGGTCGCCATCGAGCTCGACATCCCCTTTGCCACGGTACAGGATGCGCTGAGGCGCTTTGCCGGCATTCACCGAAGGCTCGAGGTCAAGTGGGACAAAGAGGTCACGCTGGTCGATGACTACGGCCACCACCCGACAGAGATAAAGGCCACACTGGCTGCTGTCCGGAGCATGCGCAAGGGAAAGGTGATAGTTGCCTTCCAGCCTCACAGGTACACAAGAACAAAGGCCCTGCTCGACCAGTTCGTCACATCATTCAACGAGGCTGATGTGCTGATCGTTACAGAGATCTATGCCGCATCTGAAGACAAGATCGAGGGGATCTCAGGCAGTGCCCTTGCCGAGCGGATCAGAAAGAGCGGCCACAAGAACGTGCTCTTTGCACCGACCAAGGAAGATGTGGCGGAAACAGTCCTCCAGGTCGCGGCGCCTGGTGACCTCGTGGTCACACTGGGGGCCGGGGACATCTATAAAGTGGGAGACAGGCTCATAGAAGTATGGAGTGGAAACGCGTGAAAGGCCAGATCCTTGAGGATGCGCCCATGAGACGGTACACGTCGATGAAGGTTGGGGGACCCGCGCGATATCTTGCCTACCCTGTCGATGCGCCTGATCTTGTACGCGTCGTGGAGATCGCGAAAGTAAAACGCATGAGCCATCGGTTTCTCGGGAACGGCACGAACGTGATCGTGGGTGACAGGGGCGTCGACCACGCCGTCATACGGATCACGAAGATGCGCCACATGCAGTTTGAAAAAAGAACCAATGGAGTCCGCGCCGAAGTCAGCGGCGGTATATCCCTGCAGCGCTTCATCAGAGAGTGCGCAGGAAGGGGCCTTTCCGGGATAGAGAAGCTCTATGGCATTCCGGGTACCGTTGCAGGCGCCATTAAGATGAATGCAGGGAGTTTTGGTGTTGCTGTTTCAGACCATCTTCTGTCCGTTACCTACCTCGACAGGGCGGGCAGGCTGGAGACGCGCGCAAGATCGGAACTCCTTTTCGGGTATCGCACCTCCTCATTCACGCAGTCTGACTGCATTCTGGGTGTCGCATTCGAACTCACAACCGGCGAATCCACGGAGATAAAGAACGTGATGGAGCAGGTCTGGGGGGAACGCTGGGAGAAGCATCCCATGGAGCTTCCTTCAGCCGGCTCAATATTCAAGAATACCGGCGGCAAACCTGCGTGGAGATATATAGACGAGGTAGGTCTTCGCGGGTATCGCATGGGCAATGCCTGCATATCGGAGAAACACCCCAACTTCATCGTGAATCTCGGAGATGCGCGCGCGACTGACATCGTGGGCCTCATCCGAAAGGTGAAGCAGGAGGTGTACGACCGGCTGGGCGTGACCATGGAGGAGGAGGTCGAGCTCTGGGGCTGTGATGGATAAGGCAGAGCTTAAACAGAAAAAGATCGGAGTCCTGATGGGAGGGCTCTCCTCCGAGAGGGAGATCTCTCTGCGCTCAGGTAGTGCCGTTCTCCAGAGCTTGCAGAGGAGCGGGTACCAGGCGGTCCCTATCGACGGGGACCGGCATGTGGTCGAACGACTGCGCGACGAAGCCGTCGAGATTGCATTCATCGCGTTGCACGGGCGATGGGGCGAGGATGGCACCATCCAGGGGCTCCTTGAAATGCTCGCCATACCATACACAGGCTCGGGCGTGCTCGGGTCAGCGCTCGCCATGGACAAGGCAGTGATGAAGCCTATACTCCTGGGTCTTGGGATACCCACGCCATCCTACGTGATCTGCCGGACCGGGGACGACGTGACGCTCCCTCTGCCGTTTGTCGTGAAACCGGCGCGGGAGGGCTCCACCATCGGAATATCGATTGTGCGGAGTGAAGAAGAGAAGGAGGCAGCGCTGGTATCGGCCCTGCGGCTCGACAGCAAGCTCGTGATCGAGAGCTATATAGCAGGGCGGGAGATCACGGTTGGTCTCGTGAACGGTAGAGCGCTTCCCGTAGTCGAGGTGAAACCCGCAAGCGGGTTCTACGATTACACAGCCAAGTACACCAAGGGCATGACCGAGTACCTCGTGCCGGCCGCGCTCGATCAAAAGATCGAGGAGGAGGCACGTGACCTTGCTCTGCGGCTCTGGCAACACTGTGAGCTTTCCGGGTGCGCCAGGGTCGACGTGATGCTTGACGGGCAAACACCCAGCGTGATCGATGTGAACACGTCTCCCGGCATGACCGAGTCTTCGCTGGTTCCGAAGGCATGGGGAGCGCTGGGCAAGAGCTTTGATGAGCTCGTAGAAGAAATCCTGATGTCAGCGGGGCTGAGAGCATGAAACGGGTCGCTTACTACCTCTGTATCATTCCGCTCTGCCTGCTCTCCGTCCTCACCCTGGTCTATCTCGTGTCCAGGGATGAGCCGCTCTTCTCGCTCAGACAGATAAAGATCAAGGGCGCAACGCAGCTCACCGACCAGGAAATCATGCGGCGGGCCCTTCCCTTTCTGCGCGAGAGTATCTTCAAGGCAGACGTCGACAAGGTAAAGGAAGCGGTGCTTGCCCACCCGTTCGTGAAAGAGGTCTCCATCAAGCGCGTCTATCCGTTTTCCCTGCTCATCGAGGTCAAAGAACGGTTGGCCTCCGCGCTATGGGTAAACCCCCAGGGAGATGTGGTGGTCCTCGATGAAGAGGGGGAGGCGTACAGACCACTTTCAAAAGGAGAGACGGGAAGCCTCTTTCTGATACGCGCCGGAGATAAGGCCACGGCCAAGAGCCTCTACAACCAGGTCGGTTCCTGGGTGCGTGAAGGGGCTATTAAAAAAGAGTCGATTTCGGAAGTTGTTTACAACGACGGAAGCATCACGCTTGTTCACCTGGCCGACGGAGTGGAAATCATCCTGGGAAAAGAGGACCAGAAGGCACGGCTCAAGAGGGCTGCAACGGTGCTTGAGGACGCGAAAAAGCGGGGACTGATCATCAGATGCATCGATGCGCGGTTTGACAAGGGCGCAATCATAAAGGAGAGGAAGGGCTAATATGGCAGAGAACGGCAACTTCCTTGTCAGTCTCGACGTCGGCACCACGAAAATCTGCGTGGTGGTGGCCAAGATGGTGGACGGCAAGGTGAGCATAGCAGGGATCGGCTCCCACCCCTCCACGGGCTTGCGCAAAGGCGTGGTGGTCAACATCGACAGTACGGTCAACGCGGTCAAGAAAGCCGTGGAAGAAGCTGAGCTGATGGCCGGGATCAAGATCAGCGACTGCGTGGCCGGGATCGCCGGTGCCCACATAAAGAGCTTCAACTCTAACGGCGTGGTTGCGATCAAGGAAAAGGAAGTCCGCAGGGACGACATCACCAGGGCGATAGATGCGGGCAAGGCAGTGGCCATCCCTGCAGACAGGCTGCTCATCCACGTGATCCCGCAGGAATACATCGTGGATGACCAGGATGGAATAAAGGATCCCATCGGCATGAGTGGCGTGAGGCTCGAGGTGCGGGTCCACATAGTGACCGCTTCCACCAGCTCTGCAGAGAACATAGTCAAATGCTGTTACCTGGGCGGGCTTTCGGTAGATGATCTCGTGCTCGCCCAGCTCGCCTCGTCAGAGGCAACGCTCACACCGGAAGAGACAGAGATCGGCGTTGCTGTCGTCGATATAGGCGGCGGAACAAGCGACGTGGCCGTCTTCGCCAACGGCAGCATCAGGTATAGCTCCGTGGTCCCTATCGGCGGGAACCACATCACGAACGACATAGCGATAGGCCTGAGGACGCCACTCGAAGAGGCGGAAAAGATCAAGAAGAAGTACGGCTGCGCGATGTCAAAGATGGTGGGCGCCAACGAGACGGTCGAGGTGCCGAGCGTCGGGGGAAGAAAACCCCGGACGCTCATGCGCAAGACCTTGGCCGACATCATCGAGCCCCGGGTAGAGGAGATCCTCACCTTTGTGCACGAGGAGATCAAGAAGTCGGGCTGCGAGAAGGTCCTGGCCTCAGGCGTTGTGCTCTCAGGCGGGTGCGCCAACCTCGAAGGCATTGTCGAGCTGGCGGAGAGCGTCTTCAGCCTGCCCGTGCGCAGGGGCTATCCCACGGGCATCAGCGGACTCGTTGACGTGGTCAACAACCCGACCTATGCAACGGCGGTGGGCCTCGTGCTCCACGGCTTCAAGGAAAACAAAGGAAAGAAAATGCGAGGCGAACGCAGGGACATGTTCAAGCGGCTTCTAGACAAACGGATTCTCAAGAAAGTGAAAGCGGTCTTCAAAGACATCTTCTAAGGAGGGCGGACCAGATGTTCTACATCGACGAGAGTAATGGCTTTTCCGCAAAACTGAAAGTGGTGGGTGTGGGAGGTGGCGGTTGCAATGCCATCAACACCATGGTCGAGGCCGGCCTCCAGGGGGTTGAGTTCATCGCCATCAACACGGACACGCAAACCTTGAACCAGAACAAGGCTGCTGTCAAGATACAGATCGGGAGCAAGCTCACGCGGGGGCTGGGGGCAGGCGCCAACCCCGAGGTGGGGAAACAGGCAGCCCTTGAAGACGCTGAGGCCATAGCCGAGTGCCTGAAGGGCGCTGACATGGTTTTCATCACGTGCGGCTTGGGCGGCGGCACGGGCACGGGCGCGTCCCCGGTGATCGCCGACATCTCCAAGGAGCTCGGCGCCCTCACGGTGGCTGTGGTCACCAAACCCTTTGCCTTCGAGGGCAAGATGAGGACCCTGCAGGCTGAAGACGGGCTCCAGAACCTGAAGGCCAAGTCGGATACGCTGATTACCATACCGAATCAACGGCTTCTGTCCGTCGGTGGAAAGCACATGTCCATAAAAGATGCATTTCTGAAGGCGGACGAGGTGCTCCTCTACGCAGTGCGCAGTATATCGGACCTGATCATATCGTCAGGCCATGTGAACGTGGACTTCGCGGATGTCAAAACAGTCATGAGCGAACGCGGCATGGCGATCATGGGCGTAGGCCTCGGCACCGGGGACCGCCGCGCCGTTGATGCCGCTCACAAGGCCATTGCCAGCCCGCTCCTCGAGGACATCTCCATTCACGGGGCAAAGGGTGTTCTCATCAACGTAACGGGCAACTCCGACATGACCCTGCATGAAGTGACAGAAGCCTCCACGTTGATACAGGAGCAGGCGCACGAAGATGCCCGGGTGATCTGGGGTCTCGTCTTTGACGAGTCGATGGAAGACTCGGTGCGCATCACGGTTATCGCCACGGGCTTCGGGGAAGAAGCGGTTCAAACGGAAGAGAAGCCGGAGCGGACGAGGCCGGAGAAGCTGTTCGAGAACGGAGCGACGCCTACGTTCATCAAGAAAAATGTGAAGATCGACTACCGTGAGGTTAAGTCGAAGCATGCGTCTATCGATCTGGATGACGACAGGTACGACATTCCAACATTCTTGAGGAAACAGGCAGATTAGGCCGACACATTGGGCGCCAAGCGGGAGCTCTCTTTTGAGCGCGGGACCATTTTCAAGAAGTGGTCCGGCAAGACACCTGTCTGCGTGCTCTTTCCCAACACCTATTTTGTCGGCATGTCGAACCTTGCAGTACATCTCCTGTACAAAAGTCTCAATGATTTGCCCGACGTGGTCTGCGAAAGGGCCTTCCTCGACAGAGTCGGGAAGGCCCTCTCCGTGGAGAGCCACAAGCCTCTAACCTCCTTCGAAATCATATTCGTCACCTTGTCGTTTGAGATGGACTATGGCAACCTGGTGCGCATGCTTTCCGACTCCTCGATTGAACCGCGCGCCAGCACGAGGCGCGGGCGCGGACCCATCATCGTGGGAGGCGGGGTCTGCGCCATGGCCAATCCGGAGCCCCTGGCCGACATCTTTGACCTCTTCATCATGGGTGATGTGGAAGCCACCATTATGCCGTTCATGGAGCTCTATTTCTCTCATCGGCACAAGGGACGCGACGAACTGATCGAAGAGTTGAGCGCACCCGGTTGGGTCTACAACCCGGGGCAGCTCTCGGTCACATACAAGGATGACGCCACTGTCGCCGGCCTTGAGCCTTCATCCTTTCGCGTGAAGAGCGAGCGTTACAAAGGCAGGCACCTGGGCACATCAGCCATACTCACCAGTCAGACCGAGTTTGCCAACATGTATCTCGTGGAGGGAACGCGGGGTTGCCCTTCGCGCTGCCCGTTCTGCCTCACCGGCTCCTGCGCACCGTTCACGTACGACAGGTCCCCGCACGTGCCCGAGGGGGAGACAAGCGTCGGGATCATTGGCGGCGGCGTTTCATTTCATCCGGCGCTCGCGGAGATGATCAGGGAATTCAATAGGCGGGGCGTGCGCGTGAACCTTCCGTCGCTCAGGATCGACCAGGTGCCGCTCGATGTGCTGGAACTCGTGAAGGACGAGGTGCGGACACTCACGTTCGGTGTGGAGGCAGGAACAGAGCGCCTCCGGCGGTTCATAGGCAAGGCGCTCTCCGATACCGACATCTACGAGCGCATCGAGGCCATCGCAGCCATGAAGTCCTTCCACTTCAAGCTCTACTTCATGATCGGGCTGCCCGGCGAGACGAAAGAAGATGTCAGCGAGATCGTTACCATGGCAAAGCGCATCACGCACTTCATGATCAAGCAGGGGAGCAAGCGGGGTACAGTCGGAAGCATCACCATCCACGCAAGCCCTTTTGTCCCCAAGGCTGCTACGCCTTTTCAGTGGCTCGCCATGGCCGACGTGGAGACGCTCAAAGAAAAGTTGGGCGCGCTGAGAAAGGGCCTTGCCAAGGCTGCCAATACATACTTCACACACGAGTCGGTCAAGTACAGCTTCCTCCAGGGAGTCTTCGCGCGGGGCGACCGCAGGGTGCAGGATGTGATTATGCAGCTTGCCGCAGGGACTCCATTGGGCAAGGTGCAGCGGGAAAACCCGCTTAACCTCAACTTCTACGTGACCCGCGAGCGGGCAGCGGACGAGCGCTTCCCATGGGATTTCTTGACAGGGGAAAAGGAGAAGGCGAGGCTCAGAAAGCAGCTTACGAGCGCCATGGAGCAGCTATAACGTCCGTACATCCACAGAAAAGCCCACACGATGTCCCCTACGCGAGAGGTCTCATCCCACGACGGGCTCCGACAGGCAACGGCAACACCGCTCATTTGACAGACCGTCGCGCGATGCTTTCATTTTCCTGAGAAGCACGTCCAACGAGCAGAGGCAACTCTTGTGATCGTAAATGACCTGATCGAAGCCCTGACCATCTCCGACACGGCACGCATCAAAGGGATGCGTGACGCGATCGCGGCTCACCCTGACCCCTGGCAAATCCACCTGTCTCTGTTCCCAGCGGTTCAGCGCGTCTTGAACCCTCCGTTCATCAACCCGCATCTCCCCAAGATGTACGGCGTTTGCCGGGATTTTATTCCATATCTTTCGAAGAGGGGCATCGCATCCCTTATCTATCTCGAGCTCATGGAGTATGCACGAAGGCCCAAACTGGAAACGCTACCTCCTCCACCGCGTCCTGATCGCCCGGTCGCCTTCGAAGAAATTGAGAAATCGATCGCGCAAAACGATAGAGACGGGACGGCCCGACTTCTCGATGCCTTTCTCGTTCACCAAGGACCGGGCGAACTCATGCGTCGCCTCCTTCTGCTCGGCAGCGGCTACCTGGAGAAGTCGCTCGGCCATTCCATCTCGTGCACCGCCTTCATCCTGCTGGAGCTTCTCCACCGGGACGCAACGGAAGCATGGCCGGCACTGGTGCTGCTCGCCGACTACTTCTGCAAAGGTGGCTTTCATACGACACCCGAGCTCATCCGATATTCCCCGACATCCCCGTCCCACGACCTTCTCTTTCGCTCGGTGACCGGTAGCGGCTTTGTCGACATTCACCACACCATCACCCTCTATGCGATAGAACGATCCCGTTCTTTCTCGAGCGACCAGGAGCACGGTCACCTCATCGCAGCCTGGGCTGCCTGGCTCGGTACAAAGCCGTCCCGACCAAGATCCTTCCCGAGAGACAAGACCCAAGCTGCGGCCATTGATACGACCATTGCCGAGTATGGGGACTTCACACACTCTTTCTTGCAGCTCG
>Ga0316626_10000164_pt1 | contig 23343 bp, 13 predicted proteins | sample OWC_Aug_T1_C1_D5_FD_207656 | JGI IMG/M metagenome (GOLD analysis project Ga0316626, IMG submission 207656) | Wetland soil microbial communities from Old Woman Creek delta, Ohio, United States - OWC_Aug_T1_C1_D5_A | ecosystem: Environmental > Terrestrial > Soil > Wetlands | place: USA: Ohio...
GCTGATGACCCGCTCCAGCGGCACGTTGCTGTAGACACTGATCTTCTGACGGGCCTTCTCGTTGACCGGGTTGGTCGCCCGGCAGACGATGATGTCGGGCTGGATGCCGAGTTGCATGACCTGCTTGATGCCGAGCTGGGCGGCTTTGGATTTCTGCTCGCCGAGCGCGGGCGGCTCCATGATATAGGTCAGGGCGACGCAGCAACTGCTACCCGGGCCTTCCTCGTAGGCGAGCTCCCGCATGGCCTCGATGAAGTAGGCGTTTTCCAGGTCGCCGACCGTGCCGCCGATCTCGACGAAGACGACATCGGCCTTGCTCTCGGCGGCGAGCTGGCGCAACCTCAGCTTCACTTCGCCCGTGACGTGCGGGATCATCTGCACGTCCCGACCGAGGTAATCGCCGTGCCGCTCCTTGTGGAGCACGGAACTGAAGATCTGACCGCTGGTGGCGAAGTTGGCTCGAGTGAGGTCCTGGTCGAGAATCCGCTCGTAGGTGCCCAGGTCCATGTCTGTCTCCATGCCGTCGTCGAGGACGAAGACCTCGCCGTGGCGGAAGGGATTGAGCGTGCCCGAGTCGATGTTGAGATAGCCTTCGAGCTTGATGGGCGCGACCTTGAGACCCTTGTCCTGCAACAGCTTGGCTAAGCACGAGGAGAAGATCCCCTTGCCCAGTCCGCTCATGACCGTGCCCATGACGAACACGTAGCGGGTCTTGCCTTTGCGGTAGTTCGGCGGCATCGGCGCGAAGAACTCGCTCTCTGTCGAAGTGTCGCTGATCTTCGTGAATAGTTCCCTGCTATCAACCATCTGGCTTCCAATCTCAACGTGTTCCATACTTCTCGGCTCTATCATCCCTGATTCGCCCCAAGTATCGATTCACAAACGCGGCGTATTGCTCGGGGGTGTCGATGCCCTCGCAGGTATGCTCGACCTTGCCGACGAGAATCGTATAGCCGTTCTCGATGGCCCGGAGCTGCTCCAGTTTCTCCAGCTTCTCCAGAGGCGTCTGCGGCAGCGAGGTGATCCTCAGCAGAAAATCCTTGCGATAAGCGTAAACTCCAATATGACGCAGATAATGGCCCACATCGCCCACGCCCGCCCGCTCCCGGTCGTAGGGAATCACCGAGCGAGAGAAGTAAATAGCCTTTCCCTTCGCGTCCAACACCACTTTAACCACGTTCGGGTCGGCGATTTGTTCACGGGTCGTAAAGGCGGCGGCCAGCGTGGCCATCGGGGCGTCAGGGTGGTCGAGCAGCAATCGAGCAAGGTAGTCAATGTGCTCCGGATTGATCTGGGGCTCGTCGCCCTGGACGTTGATAACGATCTCGGCATCGCTTTTGCCGACGGCCTCGGCGATGCGGTCCGTGCCGCTTTGATGGTTTGGCGAGGTCAGGACGCACTCGGCCCCGAACGTGCGGGCCGCCTGTACGATCCGCTCGTCATCGGCCGCGATCACCACCCTCTGCGGCAACTTCGCCTTGCGAGCCTGCTCCCACGTGTGCTGGATGAGGTACTTGCCCGTATCATGGGCGAGAACTTTCGCAGGGAATCGGGTGGACGCGTAGCGAGCAGGAATACAGACTACTATCTTCACAGTGCCCTACACCCGGACGCCAACCATCCGGTCCGGCGGTCAGTAACGCAATTTTGTTCGGAAAGGATCCTTCCGTTGTGGCGACGTGCCCCAACACATATGGGTCCCCATGATACTCCCCCGGTGTTCCTCTGTCAACAGCCGCGATGGAATTCTGTCCCTATCAGTCGGCAGGGCCAATCTGGTCGAAGGGGATGGGCTGAAAGCCCGCCAGCGAGTAGGCCGGCGAATCATCGCCCAGGGCCAGGTCCAGCGTCTGCTCATCGACAAATCGCGGGTCCCGGTCCTCGATGTTGTTCTCGATGGTGTAGAAGTCGAACCCGCCGCAGGCCCCGAGGCAGTTCTTCTCAAGCCACCGTTTGTTCTGCCAGCCGATATTGGTCCGGATGACGCAGCCTTCCGGCTCCTTCGCCTGCTCGTAGCCGTTGTCGAGGATGTGGGCGAGCCGCGGGTAGCGCTCGCTCCAAGGCGGCTCCGTATAGTTGTCCCGCTTGATCTTGTCTAACAGCTTCCAGCTCTCGTCCTTGTCGATCCAGACCTTGCCGCGACGGTCGGTGAAGTGGGCCGAGCCGCACTTGGCGATGACGTTGTTCTCGATCGTGTTGTCGCGTCCGCCGCCGCACATGATCGCCCGCCCGCTGATTTGGTAGAAGGTATTGCCGAAGACCGTGATGCCGCTGGCGCAGTCGTCGAGATAGACCGCGTGGACGCCGTTCGAGCCGGGCAGGTTGCTCTTGATGTCATGGAAGAAGTTGTGACGGATGATGTTGCCGCGCAAACCCCAGTCCCGGCCGCAGTAGATCGAGCCGGCGTCGTCCACCTCGTAGCAGACGCCGTGGATTTCGTTCAGCTCGATCAGGTGCTCGTTGCCTCCGAAGAGGATCGCCGAGTGCGGCCCGTCGTAGAGCAGGTTATTGGCGGCGATGCAACCGACGCCGTTGATCTGAATCGCCGGCGCGTAGGTCCGCTCCCACCGGCCGAAGTCATGGATGCGACAATGGCGGGCGGAGTTCTCGCATGAGATCAACTGTCGACGATCCCCGCCGGAGAGGGACACGCCCGTCTCGCCAATGCCGTGAATGTCGCAGTGTGCGACGCCGTTGTTCTGGCCGGACAGCGTGATCCCATCCTTGCGAACGTTGCGGATCACGCCGTTGGCGATGAGATTGTCATGCCCGCCGGAAACCTCGATGCCGTTGCCGGCGCCCATCTCGATGGTGAGTCCTTCGATATGAATGCAGGATGCATCCTTCATGGAAATGAGTGGCTGGGCCAGCGTGGAGATCAGAATCTCGGCTCCGAGCCCATCCGCCGGCGGCCAGAAATACAGGACATGCTTTTCACGGTCGAGGTACCACTCGCCGGGCCGATCGATTTCCTCGAGCAGGTTGAGAACGTAGTAGGGCTTGTTCGCCTGGATACCGTAGCTCGGCGACTTGGCCAGCGTGATCTTCTTGTTCGCCGTGTCAATCGAGGCGATCCTCTCGATGCGATTGGCCCAGCCGTGACGCCAGTACCCGGCGGCGTAGGCGTCTGGAGCGTTGAGCCAGCGCTCGGGTCGCGGGTCGTCGTAGCCGAACGTGATGTCATTCTCCGCCGAAGTGGTGCGCACCAAACCTTCGTTGGGCCAGCGGGCCAGCGGCATCAACTCGCCGTTGAGGCTCAGCTCCATCCGCAGCGGCTCGCCGTATTCCACAATACCGCGCGAGGCCAGATCGACCTTGAGGCACCGGCCGCGAGCGGCCGCATCCAGACGAGACCACGCCGGGTCGGCTTGCGTAACCGGGGAGAGCCAGTCCGGCCGTAGCTCTCGCCCGCCAATCAGGCGGACGTGTTCGCCGGGATAGGCCTGGTAGCTGATCGGCTTGTTCGGCTCGCCGGAATCCTGGCTGGTGAGAGCAAAGGACTGCGTGCGGAAGTACTTGCCGTCACGGAGCCAAACCGTGACACCACCGTCGGGCAAGCCCTGCGTCCGCTGCTGCCGGACAGCGTCCTGCGCCCTCTCCAGCGTGGCAAACGGCTTCTCCGCCGTGCCGTCATTGGTGTCGTTGCCACTCGTCGCGACGTAGAGGCTGCGCGGGCGGATGGCTTGGCGAATGGCGATGAGCTGTCTGAGGTGAGGCTCGTAGATCCTGCCGTCCGGCGAGCAGTGGACGTCCACCGTGACGGCGCCGCCGTGAGCATTGACCTTGCGAAGGTATCCGATCATCCAGTCATCGCTCTTGCGAGGTCCATCGGCCCGGGCCCACTGGGTGCCGAGGTAGGACAGGAGATGCCATTGCAGGCCGCCCTGGGCGGGGTTGGATTGCGGGGTCGCGCCGAACTCGTTCTGCTCACCGGCGGTGTAGTCCTGCTGGTCTGTGAGCTTGTTGAAGGCGTGGCGGATGTCGGCGCCGGGATTGAAGGCGATGATGCTGCCGGGATTGCCGGCGCGCACGGCCGCCGCCCAGGTGTTCCAGTTGAAGGGCTTCGACAGATCATCCCACCCGGCCCTATTGTAGGAGCCGTCGAACCACCAGCCACAGACCTTCCGCCCATAGCGCAGCGACCACTCGCGAATGACCTCCGACCATTTGCGCGTGAATTCCTGCGGCGCCGGCTGTTGCTCGTTGACATCGTTCAAATTCGCCATCGCCTTCGCGTCCTGCTGCGGGCTGCGCGAGGGCAAATAGAGCATCAGCCGAATGCCTCTCTTGCCGAGGGCGTCGGCGATCTCCATCGGCAGGTCCCGCGTGGAGCAGCGCTGGCCGCTCTGGTAGCCCGCGTATTTCTCATACGTGGCGTTGGGACTGCAATAGTAGCCGGAGTTCTGCCCGAGCGTGAAGATCAGATAGGCGGCGCCGGTCTGCGCGACCTGGTCGGCGAACCGTCCCACGTCGAACGAGTTGACGCGGTCGTTCCAGTCGGGTCCGCCGCCGAGATAATGAACGAAGACCCCGTAGTCGGCGGCCGCGAGCCAGTTCTTACCGCTGTCTCTGTTCTGGATGGGGCCGGAGGCGGCCGCGTGCGCTGCGACACACAAGAGCGTCACAAGCACGACCGTGACGTACCTCATGTAATCTCCTTTTGTATGTGTCAGATCTTCTCGGGTACCACGAAGGGCTCGCGGTAGTTACGTGACACGAGCATGTTGGCCGACTCGCTGAATGGGCCGGTGAATCGCTCCTGCTGTGCGTCGAACGTGAGTATGGGGCCCATGCGGATGGGCGTTTCTTTCAGGTCGATCCCGTTGGCGTCTAAGTGCGTGAGGAAGCGGTCGAAGGCCTCGGCTAAAGGCTTCTCGTTCTTGACGGCCTCGCGGGCCTCCTCGCCGGATGTCTCCTTTCCGAGCCGGTACGAGATATTGCCCAAATGTACCAGGGCGGCGGATAGATGACCCTGCACGACCGGCGTGACAAGGTCGCTCTCTCGGCGGCTGCGGATGGCGTCGAGGAAGTTGACGCGCAGGTCCGGCGTACTCGGCTCGAATTTCTTGATGACCTTGCCGCTGTTGTCACAGGCGGTCGTGCCGCGACCCGAGTCGCAGGCAATGTAGCCGCCCTCGCAGCAGATGATCGTGCCGATCTGCATGCCGTTGCATTCATCCATGTCAGAGGCTCGCCAGTCGCTCTTGCGCAGGGCCTTGCTTCCAGGCATGCCGCGGACCTCGAAGATGACCGGGGCCGGCTCGTAGTCGAGGAAGATGAGCTGCGTGTTGGGCGTCTGGCCGTCGTCCTCGTCGCCGAAGCGGCCGCCCAGACTCGTCACGTGCGCGGGCAGCGTGTTCTGGCCCAGACCCCAGCGGCAGCCATCCATATAGTGGATGCCCATATTGCCGAGGTCGCCATTGCCGGTGTTCCAGTCCCAGTGCCAGTCGTAGTGCAGTTGCTCGCGCACCAGGGGCCGCATATCAGCCGGGCCGCACCAGAGGTTATAGTTCAGCGACTCTGGAATTGGTTGTGGTCCGGCGACTTTGCCGATGCTCGGCCGGGGCTTGTAGTTGAGGCCATGCGCGTAAAGGACCTTGCCGAGGCTGCCCTGGCGGACGTACTCCAGGGCCTCCGCAAAGCCGGTCCGCTCGCGCGGGCCATGTGGAGCTTGCACGATTCGCTTGTACTTGCGGGCCGCCTCGACCATTCGCCGGCCCTCGCAGATCGTGTGCGCCGTGGGCTTCTGCACGTACACGTCCTTGCCCGCCTCGCAGGCCCAGATCGTCGCCAGCGCGTGCCAGTGATTAGGCGTCGTGATGATGACGGCGTCCACGTTCTTATCGTCGAGCAACTCACGCATGTCGGCGTAGGCCTTGACGTTCGGGTCTTTTTCGCGGAGCTTCTTCACCTGCGGGATGAGATGGTCGCTGTCACAGTCGCACAGGGCGGTGATGCGAACGCCGGGCAGCGGCAGGAAGGCGGCGATTTCCTTCTTGCCCATGCCGCCGATCTTGACGCTTGACCCAACGCCGATGACTCCCAGGCGGATCGCATCATTGGCGCCGAGCACCCTCGACAACGGCGAAGCAAGCACCGCGCCGACCGCGATTGAGCGGCGAATGAATTGCCTACGATTCAACCTGGTCATCTCGATTCTCCAGACCTGGTACCTGGTTTCTCCTGGGTGGCATCGTCAAGCGCAGCGTGGCGATGGTTTGCCCACCCGCCATCGCCAAGGCCTTCGGCCTTGACGCTGCCACCCCTTGCCTGCACATCATCGCACACCCTGCTCAGACCGCGTCCTGGAGCGCGAGAAAGAGCGTGCGGTAGTACTTCATCAAGCGGACAGGCTCGGGACTTTCGGGGATCTCCGCGTCACAGTAGCCCTCGTAGCCGGATTGCCTGAGTAACTGGAACAGCTTTCGATGCGGGTAGGCGTCGGACAGGTCGTGCATGTGGACGTTGCGGATACGGTCCTTGACGCTGTCGTAGTTGGCCTCCAGGCCGGGACCTTTCACGTCGTTCGGGTCGCAGTTCCAGTTCACGTATACGTACGGGCTCGCAGAGTGATCGACCATCTTCTTAACCCTGGCGACGATGTTGGTTCCGCTGCCGTGGACTTCGACGCGGATGTCCACGCCGTGCTCGTGGCCGAACTGACCGACCTCCGCGAGCGACTTGCCGATCTGCTCAAGCGTCTGCTCCTCCGGGATGCCCTTGTTCACGAGCAGCGCGTTGGGGAAGACGCGGATGCCGATGGCGCCAAGGTCCTGGGCCAGGAGCGTGTACTCCTTCGTGCCTTCGATGTTTTTTCGAAGCTCGGCGGGGTCGGGATAGTGGTAACCGAACCCGCTGGCGAGGCTGATCCTGATGCCGGCGTCCTCGAAGCGTTTGCGGACCTGGCGCCGCTGGTCCTTGCTCAACGCGACCTCGACGCGGTGGGCATGAGTCGTGCGAAGCTCGACGTGCTCGAAGCCCGTTGCGGTGCAGTTCTTGATGATGGTCGGGATATCCCAGTCCTTGGCCAGGTTGTAGGTCATCAGACCCAGGCGCAGAGGAGCTTTCGATTGCGGATTTGGGATTGCCGATTCCGGATTAGCCGCACCTGCCGAGTTGGCAAGCAGGGCCGATGCCGCCAGGGCTGAAGATTTCAAAATGCCTCTGCGAGTGAACTCGTGTGACATGTCGGTTCCTCCAAAGACGGTATTCGCGGGACTGCAGAACGCGACGCGCCCCGCCGTTGCTCATCGTAGCGGTGGATGGCGAACCGTCAACGCCAATCCTTGATCACACCCTGAATTCGACTGTGTGGCTTGATTCCGCGCCGGTGGCCAGAGTGCGGACCGTGGCTACGGCTTTGTGTTTGTCCGGAGCGGGCTCGGCTATGTGGTGGAAATGATAGTAGTCCTGATAGGCGCCCGCCTTGTTCTTCGGCGATGACACCATCGGTGTGACTTTCTGACCGTCCACGGTCAGGTCGATCAGCTCTACTCGCGGCGTTTTCGGCAGGCCTTGCGTCGTGCAATCCCAGCGACATCGCACGCGAATCGTCACGCCGCGCTCGGGCCGGGCCGCCTCCCACTGATCCTCGGGCCTCACCACCTCCAGCGACACGAACGGCGCTTGGATGTAGCGATTGTCCCACCACCTCCACTGCGCTTCATGGCTGCGGACGAATTCAAGCACCTTCGGCGGGCCGCCGTGCATCCACGTCTGGCTGCCGCTGATGCGATCGTGCCGGACGGCCACGACCCAGTTGTTCTTCAGGGCGTTCAGCCAGCTCTGCCACGTCGGCTCGGTCGCCAGGAACAACGTTCGAACGCCCTCCAGCATATCGAGCCACCACCAGGACTCCTCGCCGTGTGCGTCCTGCAAAGCGATGAACGGGATCTGCTGCCAGTAGTGTTTCAGGAACGGCTCGCTGTTGGTGAAGTCGGGATTGCCGAAATGGAACGTGCTAATCGCGGCGTACCCGCCCCGCTCGAGCGAGTCGTCCAGGTACAGCCGCGTGAGTTCTTCACTCTCGCCGAACTGCCAGATCAGCTCGCCGCCGGCCATCCGCAAGGGACCCAGCCTCTTCTCACGAAACTCCTCCCACGACACCCCTTTCTCGCCCGCGAGCGAGGCGCCGAAATCCACCCCGGCCGGCGCGATGATATCGCTGGTGTGACTGTATGTCCCCAGGCCGGGCACATCGACAAACGTGCCATACTCCTCATTGGCCACGAAGAACGTCACGGGGACTTTGCGCTCGTCGGCGATGGTCTGCGCGCGGGCGATCCAGCCGGGCGCTGCGTTCTTGGCGCCCCACAGATCGACGTGCAGCGCGCGGGCCAGCTCGACCGCCTCGATGCAACTGCCCCGGCCGTGGGCCTCAATCTGGATGGTGAAGACCTTCAGACCTTTGGGGAGTCTGGGCGGCTGTGGTGCACGGGTTTGATGCAGACTACGCGACGAAGACGGGTTGAGCATACCGAGGGCATGGAGTGTATCCAGGGCCCGATAGGTCGCCTCCGGATTGCTTGGCCATCGGCTTCGATCACCGAATCCGCCATCGGCGTTCTCGCCTGCCGTCCCAGCATGGTGCCAGTCCGCCAGGTAGTCGGAGCCAACTCCGAAATGCTTCAGGATTCGCAGGGCGGCCCACGTATAGGTGATATCCGCGACCCCCGCCTCGGGAGGCTCAGGCTTCGGCTGGAACGTGAATCCCTCGCCCTTCATGCATCTGCGAGTCCATTCGACGATCTGCTCTCGTTTGTCCACCGATCTGCCGAGCGCTTCCAGGGCCTGAATTGCCCACCAGGTGTTCATGATGTGGCCGTCGCCGCCGTCGGCGGTCGGCGTATTATTGAAGCTGCCGTTCGGCCGCTGTCGCGTTTCGAAGTACTCCACAAACGCCGGCGCGACCTCGTCCATCGGAAGGCCGACCAGTTGCCGACACAGCACGGACATCGCCTCGAATTGCAGGACCGGATAGCCGTGCTTCTCATAGACCTTGGGATACGCCATGGGCTTCGTCCAGCCGCTGACCTGCCCGCGAAACGAGCTGACATCCTGGCCGAGCCAGACCAGGCTCTGAATCTGCTGAAACTCGAACACGCGCAGGTCCCGCTCGAGCTTCTTGATGTGAAATGGATGGTGCGTCCGAATGAACTCGATCAGCGCGGCCTTGCGGGGCGGCTCGCGACGAAGCAACTGATAACATCCGACCGCCGCGAAACTCGGTGTCAGGTGCGACTGAGCCTGATCCGCCCACGCGTACCCGCCGTCCGCCCGCCACAGAGTCTCCAGGTAGTCGCACACGCTCTTCGCCCACGAATCGAAATCGGCCTGCTCCGCCGACGCGCCGTCAGCGCGTCCTACCGCTAAGCAGAGTGCCCCGACCGCAGTCTTCAGAAAATCACGACGTTCCATCGGGTTAGTCGCTTTGCGCCCATCCAAGGGCATGTCACATCTCGTCATTCTGCGTGCCTTGTCAACAGGGTCCGAACCGGGAGTGCGTCACCCTCATTGCTCGCCTCAGTTTACCACCCCCGGCTTGTGGTTGCCACTTGACGCTCCGGGATAGACTGTTATACTTTTCGATGAATCGCCGAGTCCTGTTGTGAGCAGGAACGGGGGACCCGAGATCGGGGCGCATCGCCGCACGGCGTAGGGCAACTTCTTCGGCCCGAGCCCGTCAGCTAACCTCGTAGGCGTCGAAGGAGAGAACCTCCACCCAGCGGAGGCCCACTCTCCGCGGGATTGTAGAGAGGTTCTATATGTATAAGGCAGCATCCGTTGCACCCGGCGACTCAAAGATCGCATGCGAGCCGGCGACACTCGCCGCCAAAGCAAAGCGAATTCTCTTTGGCCCGCCACGTGACTTAGGGGATCGGCGTCTATTCCACCGGCTCTCCGTCGTGGCATTCTTAGCGTGGGTCGGGCTCGGGGCCGACGGCCTGTCCTCCTCCTGTTACGGCCCGGAAGAGACGTTCCGCGCGCTGGGGGAGCACACGTATCTGGCGGTGGCCCTAGCCGGCGCGATGGTCCTGACTGTCGTTGTGATTTCCATCGCGTACAGTCGGGTGATCGAGCACTTCCCTACGGGGGGAGGCGGCTATGTGGTCGCCAGCGCGCTGCTGGGCGAGCGGGCCGGCGTCGTCTCGGGTTCCGCGCTGCTCGTCGATTACGTACTCACCATCGCCATGTCCATTGCGGCCGCCGGCGACGCTCTGTTCAGCTTCCTTCCGGCAGACGGGCTCGGGCTCAAATTGCCGACAGAGGTTTTCCTGATTGCCGCGCTGACGGTCATCAACATCCGGGGCGTCAAGGAATCCATCCTGCTGCTTCTGCCCATCTTCCTGCTCTTTCTGGTGACACATATCGTGCTCATCGGCGGCGGTATCTTCCTTCACGCTCCGCAATTGCCCGCCACGGCCAGACAGGTCGGGGCCGGCTTTCAGACGGGTTTTGCCACTATAGGTCTTGGTGGAATGCTGTTGCTGTTTGCCCGGGCTTATTCGCTCGGCGGCGGCACATATACGGGGATCGAGGCCGTCTCCAACGGCCTGCCGATCATGCGCGAGCCGCGGGTCCAGACCGGCAAACATACCATGCTCTACATGGCGACCTCGCTGGCTTGCACCGCCGCCGGGCTGATTGTCTGCTACCTGCTGTGGCAAGTCCAGCTCAGTCCGGGCAAGACGCTCAACGCCGTCCTGGCAGAGCGCTTCGCCCAAAGCCTCGGCTGGGGCAGCACGTTCGTCATCCTCACGCTCGTCTCGGAAGGCGCGCTGCTCGTCGTCGCCGCCCAAGCCGGATTCATCGACGGCCCACGCGTATTGGCCAATATGGCGCTGGATTGGTGGGTTCCGCGCCGCTTCGCCACGCTCTCGGAGCGACTCACGACGCGAAACGGCATCGTGCTGATGGGCACGGCGGCGCTGGCGGTCCTGCTCTATACAAAGGGCAGCGTCGGCCGTATCGTGGTCATGTACAGCATCAACGTGTTTCTGACCTTCTCCATCACCGAGCTGTCCATGTGCAGGCTCTGGGTGCGCGACCGGCGACAAAGACCTGACTGGAGCAGAAAAATTCGCATCCATGTCATCGGCCTGACGATGTGCGTCACGATCCTGACCGTGACGGTGTTGGAGAAGTTCCGCGAGGGCGGATGGCTAACGCTGGCCATCACGGGCGGTGTCATCACGCTGTGCTTCCTGGTGCACCGCCACTACCGCAAGCTCCAGGGCCAGTTGGCGGCCCTGTTCGGGAGCGTGAAGAACATCCGGCCTGGCGCCGGCGTGCCTGCCCGGTCGCTCGATCCGACGCTGCCCACGGCGGTCGTCCTCGTCGGTGGCTACAGCAGCCTGGGCATCCACACGCTGATGGCCGCCCTGCGCCAGTTCCCCGACCAGTTCAAGAACGCGATCTTCCTGTCCGTCGGCGTCATCGACTCCGGCGTCTTCAAGGGCGAGGAGACACTCGACCGGCTCAGACAGCAGACCGAACGGGCCCTGCACAAGTACGTCGAGCTCGCGGCAGGCCAAGGCATTCCCGCAACCTGTCGCTTCGCCATCGGAACCGACCTCATCGCCGAGCTTGAGCGACTCTGCCTGGAAACCGCTCGCGACTTCCCCCGCGCCATCTTCTTCGCCGGACAACTGGCCTTCCAGCGCCAGCGTTGGTACCAGTCGCTGCTGCACAACCAGACCACGTTCGCTCTGCAGGAGCGTCTGCACCCGGCAGGCCACACGCTGGTCATTCTGCCTGCGCGTATCTGACAGAACCACCCGACGCGTGACCCAGGTCAGTTGCGCGTGCGATTTCCGGCTCTCTGCTTTCTCCTTGCCTCTGGAGGGTGATTCGCGGACAATACGCGCGAGCCAGCAAACGGCCCTGTGGAGCTCCACTGGCGTTCTGGGAACTTCGACAATCGGCAAGGGAATCGAGTTATGCTGCAGCATTTCTTCAAGCGAAAACCGCTTAGCATGATCCACGAGGAGATGAAGGGCGAGAACCGCCTGCGGCGAGTACTCGGCCCGTGGTCGCTGACCAGTCTCGGCGTCGGCTGCATTATCGGCGCCGGCATCTTCGTGATCACCGGATTCGCGGCTCACTACAAGGCTGGGCCGTCCTTGGTGCTCTCTTTCGTCACGGCCGGGCTGGCCTGCATTTTCTCCGCGCTGTGCTATGCCGAGTTCGCCTCCATGGCGCCCATCGCCGGCTCGGCGTACACCTACGCCTATGTCACTCTGGGCGAGATGCTCGCCTGGATCATTGGCTGGGACCTCATCCTCGAATACACGGTGGCCTCCGCCACCGTCGCGCACGGCTGGTCGAAGTACTTCCAGAACTTCATGGAGATCTTTCATCTCCAGATCCCGCATGTGATCTCCAACGCGCCCTTCGAGTTTGACCCCACCACAGGGGTGTTTGCGGGCACCGGCACCTGGTTCGACCTGCCGGCGCTGGCCATTGTCACGATCCTGACGGTTGTCCTCGTGGTCGGTATTCGGGAGAGCGCTCGCTTCAACAACGTGATGGTAGCCATCAAAGTGGCCATCGTGTTGCTGGTTATCGGAGTCGGCGTGTTCTACATCGACCCCGCCAACTGGAAGCCGTTCGCGCCGTTCGGCTGGGCGGGCCTGAGCCTCTTTGGCAAACCGATCTGGGGGCAGACCGGGCCGGACGGCACGCCCATCGGCATGGTCGCGGGAGCCGCCATCATCTTTTTCGCGTACATTGGATTCGACTCCGTCTCGACGCATGCGGAGGAGGCCCGTCGGCCGCAACGCGATGTTCCGTTCGGCATCATCACCTCGCTGCTCATCTGCACGATCCTGTACATCGCGGTGACCCTCGTGCTCACCGGCATGGTTCCCACCGACCAGATCGACGTGAATGCCCCTATCGCGGCGGCGTTCGAGCGCGTGGGTCTCAAATGGGCGAGATTCGTCATTTCCTTAGGCGCGGTGGCCGGCATCACCTCGGTCATGCTCGTGCTGATGCTCAGCCAGCCTCGCGTACTCCTGGCCATGGCCCGGGATGGCCTGTTGCCGGAGAGCTTCTTCGGCGACATTCATCCACGTTTTCGCACGCCCTGGAAATCGACCATCGTCACAGGCATCATGGTCGGGACGATGGCCTCGTTCATCCCGCTGGGTATCCTGGCGGAGTTGGTGAACATCGGCACGCTATTGGCGTTCGTCATCGTGTGCATCGCCGTGCTTGTGATGAGATACATCCACCCGAGCGCGGAGCGGCCGTTCCGCTGCCCGTGGGTGCCGGTCGTTCCGATCCTTGGCGTGCTGCTGTGCCTGGGCCTGATGTTGTCGCTGCCCTTTGGAAACTGGCTGCGGCTGCTGGCCTGGATGGTGGCGGGAATGTTCATCTACCTGCTTTACGGCCGCCATCACAGCGTGATGGCCCGCCAGAGACTGAGCGAACAAGCCGCCAACGCCGGCTGCGAGCCCCTGACGCCGTGAGGGCAGACTTTGGGCGTGCCGCGGATGAAAGCGTTCCGAGACCTCAACAGGCAAGGACCTTTAGCCCGAACGTGAAAATTCGCGTTCCTTGCGAAAGTTTCCTTTACTATTCGGAGCTAATATCCGAATATTAAAGACATGACCACACAGTTCATCAATCGCACGGGCTACATCGCCCAGGTCCGTAAGGCCTTGGAGCGGTCTACCATCGTAGCGCTGATGGGGCCACGACAATGCGGCAAGACCACTCTGGCGCGTACGATCTTCGAAGAAACCCCCGACCGGCAGGCTGGCGCGTATTTCGATCTCGAAAGCCAGGTGGACCTTCGCCGACTGGCAAATCCTGAACTGGTGTTGGGGTCGTTCTCCGGTCTGGTGGTCATCGATGAGATCCAGACCCTGGCGGGACTATCCCCTGTCCTACGGGTGTTGGCCGACAGACCCGATACCTCGTGCCGTTTTCTCATCCTCGGCAGCGCCTCGCCACAGGTCGTCCGCAACGTATCCGAGACGCTCGCCGGACGCGTGGAGTTCGTGGATATGACCGGTTTCGACCTGACGGAGCTGGACGCCGATGCGTGGCGGTCCCTCTGGGTGCGCGGTGGTTTCCCACGATCCTATCTCGCTGCAAGCGACGAGGACAGCACTGCGTGGCGGGAGGGCTTCATCCGCACCTTCCTGGAGCGGGACATCCCCCAGTTGGGCATCAGGATCGCCGCGCCGGCCATGCGGCGATTCTGGACCATGCTATCACACTATCACCGACAGACATGGAACGCCTCGCACATCGCTGCGGCTCTGGGCCTCAGCGATAAAACGGTCCGTTCCTACCTGGATTTGCTGACCGAAACCTACATTCTGCGACAGCTCCAACCCTGGCACGAGAACATCAGCAAGCGACAGGTCAAATCGCCCAAGGTGTATTTCCGCGACAGCGGCCTCCTGCACAGTCTCCTTGGCATGCATGATTTCCATGCAGTCATCGGCCACCCCCAGGTGGGAGCGTCCTGGGAGGGATTCGCCCTGGAGCAGGTCCTGCGGATCGTCCGACCGACCCAGGCCTATTTCTGGGCCACCTACAGCGGCGCAGAGCTGGACCTCTTCTTCATCGCCGACGGCCTGCGCTGCGGCGTGGAGTGCAAGTTCGCCGAAGCGCCGCAAGCCACCAAATCCATGATGGCCGCCATCGAGTCATTGAGACTTGACAAACTCCTCATCGTCCATCCGGGAGACCAGGTCTGGCCGGTCAATGGGCGGATCACCGCCTGCCCCATCCTCAAGGTGGGGGAATCGCTGCGGTAGACCCTTGCCGTCGAAGGCGGATACATGTACTCTGAAACCAGGCTGACGGCGCAAGCGTGTTCGCGCGCAAGCGGGGAGCGTGAAGCGGCGCGAGTGTCGACGAGTATCGGGATAAGGACAGGGATGTGAAACGATCAATGGTCTGCTGGATGACGTTGTTGGCGCCGGGTGTTGTCCTGGCCGTGAATGACGGCACGAGCTCGACAGTCAAACTGAGCGACCCGGCGGCCACGGCTGAGACCCAGGCCCTCTATCGAAACCTGCACAGAGTGGCGCAGCGGGGCGTGATGTTCGGCCATCAGGACACGCTCGCCTATGGCGTGGGCTGGAAGGCCGACCCGAACAAGCTCGACAGCGACGTCTATCGCCTCTGCGGCAAGTTCCCTGCCGTCTTTGGCTGGGACATTGGCCACATCGGCACGCCCAAGAACATCGACGGCGTCCCATTCGACAGCATGAAGGCCTGGATCAGGAAGGGTTACGAGAAAGGCGGGATCAGCACGGTGAGCTGGCACGCCCAAGTCCCCGGCACGACAAAGGGCGCTTGGACGCGGGAGAAGGTCGTGTCCCGCCTGCTGCCCGGCGGCGACATGCACGACACCTATCGGGCTACGCTGGATCAGGTGGCGGCGTTCTTCGCCGACCTCAAGGGCCCCGGCGGCGAGCCGATTCCGGTTATCTTTCGCCCGTTCCACGAGCACACCGGCGATTGGTTCTGGTGGGGCACCAGGTGGTGCGCACCCGAGGAGTACAAGCAGCTCTGGCATTTCACGATCAACTATCTGAGAGAGACCAAAGGCCTGCACAACCTCATCACCGCCTATTCGCCAGACCGCTTCAAAGATCGCGAGCAATACATGGAACGCTATCCGGGCGACGATTGCATCGACATCATGGGCCACGACAACTACGGCGCGTTCCGCTCGCCGCAGACGAAAGATGAAGCCCGGCAAGCCCTGGAAACCGTGGTCGCGCTGGCCGAGGAGCATCACAAGATCGCCGCCCTCACCGAGACCGGCGTGGGCCAGAGCACCGCTAACGCGACATGGTGGACCGATGTGTTGCTCGACGTCCTCAAGTCGAGCCCCGAGACAAAGAAGATCGCCTGGGTGCTCGTCTGGCGCAACGCCGACAGGCGTCAGAACTACGCGGCGTTTCCCGAGTCTCCCGCGGCCGAGAACTTCAAGGCCTTTGAAAGCGACCCGCTTACCCTGTTCCTCGAAGATTTGCCGCCGATGTACAAGTGACACGACGAGCGGCAAGTCGATCTCGCAACCTCTGAAAAGGGAGTCGAACGATGAAGCGCATGACAATCCTGACGACGATCGCTGTGGCAGTGGTGTCACTGACGACAGGCTGTGCACAGCACAAGGCCAGCGAGCGGAGCACGGCCCAACATTCCGCAATTGAAGTCATGCCGTACCGGAACCCCGCTCTGCCCATCGACCAGCGTGTGGCAGACCTGATCTCCCGCATGACGCTCCAAGAGAAGGTGGCCCAGATGGTCTATGACGCGCCGGCCATCGAGCGGCTGGGCGTGCCGGCGTACAACTGGTGGAACGAGTGCCTGCACGGCGTCGCGCGGGCGGGACGGGCGACCGTGTTCCCGCAGGCCATCGGTCTGGCGGCAACGTTCGACGAGGAGCTGGCGGGACGTGTCTCGACGGCGATTTCCGACGAGGCCCGCGCCATGTATCACGCATCCGCCGCCTTGGACCGGCGTTTCCGCTACGGCGGCCTGACCTTCTGGACTCCCAATATCAACATTTTCCGCGACCCTCGCTGGGGCCGGGGCCAGGAGACTTACGGCGAGGACCCGTATCTGACCAGCACCATGGCCACGGCATTCGTCAAAGGCCTGCAGGGTGATGATCCGCGGTATCTCAAGGTCGCCGCCTGTGCCAAGCACTTCGCCGTCCACAGCGGACCGGAGGTGGACCGGCACGTGTTCAACGCCCAGGCCAGTCCCAAGGACATGTACGAGACCTATCTGCCGGCCTTCAGGGCGCTGGTGAATGCCAAGGTCGAGGCGGTGATGTGCGCCTACAACCGCACGAACGATGAACCCTGCTGCGGCAGCAAGACCCTGCTCGGCAACATCCTCCGCGAGCAGTGGGGCTTCCAGGGCCACATCGTCTCCGACTGCTGGGCCCAGGTCGATCTCTACGAGGGACACAAGGTCGTCGCCACGGCGGCCGAGGGGGCGGCGCTGGCTATCAACAGCGGCGTCAACGTGGACTGCGGCAACACCTTCCCGCACCTCGTCGAGGCCGTCAAGAAGGGCCTCGTCACCGAGGACACGATCAACAAGTCGCTCGCAACCCTGATGCGGACACGGTTCAAGCTGGGCATGTTCGACCCGCCCGGGAAGAACCCGTACGAGAAGATCCCCACGAGCGTCATCCATAGCCCCGAGCACAAGCAGCTTGCCCGTGAGGCGGCGGTCAAGTCCGTTGTCCTGCTCAAGAACGCCAAGAACGTACTACCCCTGAAGAAGAACATGCCGCGCCTGTACGTCACCGGACCATGCGCCACAAGTGTGGAGGTGCTCCTGGGCAACTATTACGGCGTCAGCGACGAGGTCGTGACGATTCTCGAAGGCATCACCGGCAAGCTCGCCCCCGGCAGCTTTGTCGGCTACAAGCAGGGTTTCCTCCTGGACCGCGAGAATATCTGCCCGATCGACTGGACCACCGGCGACGCGAAGGAGGCCGACGCGATGGTCGTCGTCATGGGCCTTAGCGGCCTGCTTGAGGGCGAGGAGGGCGAATCCATCGCCTCGCCGAGCAAGGGCGACCGCGTGGATATCGGCCTGCCCGCCAATCAGATCAGCTTCCTGCGCCGCCTGCGCCAAGGAAACACGAAGCCGATCATCGTCGTCCTCACCGGCGGCAGCCCATTGGCCATCCCGCAAGTCCAGGATATAGCCGATGCCATCTTGTACGTCTGGTATCCCGGGGAACAAGGTGGGGCCGCGGTGGCGGACGTGCTCTTCGGCGATGCCTGTCCGTCCGGGCGCCTGCCCGTGACGTTCCCCCGGTCCACGGACCAGCTCCCACCCTACGCCGACTACTCGATGGCCGGGCGGACCTATCGCTACATGACCGCCGAGCCGCTGTACCCCTTCGGCTTTGGCTTGAGCTACACGCGATTCGAGTACGGCAACTTGAAGCTCGACGCCGCCCGGGTGCGTAAAGGCGAACCCATCCGCGCCACCGCCACCGTCAAGAACACCGGAGCCCGCCAGGCCGAGGAAGTCGTGCAACTCTACTTGACTGACACGCAGGCGTCGGTCCGTGTTCCGATCGCGGCTCTCAAGGGCTTCCAGCGAATCGCCCTCAAGCCAGGCCAGAGTCGGACCGTCTCGTTTACCATCACGCCCGAGATGATGTCCTTGGTCAACGATGACGGCCAGAGTGTCCTGGAGCCGGGCGACTTCCGAGTCCTCATCGGCGGCTGCTCCCCCGGCACTCGCGGCCCCGCCCTCGGCGCCCCGCAGCCCGTGCAGGCAACATTCACGGTGTTGTAGAAGAATCTCGCTTTCGGTGACCCCATGGTGTCGGGTGCCATGCTTACGCTTGCGTAAGCATGCGCGCCGGCGAGTCAGCATGTCCACGCAAGTGTGGACATGGCACCCCTGATTCGCTATCGGCTTTCGACGGCTTTGGCCCGGGCCATCTGGTCGAGGGCGACGGCGGCGATGATGATAGCGCCGATGACGATGAGCTGAATGTTGGTGGAGATGCCCAGCAGCGTCAGGCCGTTGCGCAGGTAACTGATGAGGAGCGTCCCGATGATCGTGCCGACGACGGTGCCTCGGCCGCCGGAGAGGCTCGCGCCTCCGATGACCACGGCGGCAATGATGTCGAGCTCCAGGCTGATGCCGGCGGTCGGCTGGGCGGAGACGGTTCGACTCGTGGCGATCATCGCCGCCAAACCGACGAACAGGCCGGTGATGGCATAGATGGCGATGAGATTGCGGTCCACGTTCACGCCCGCGTGGAATGCCGCTTCGCGGTTGGAGCCGATGGCGTAGGTGTACCGTCCCAGCGGCGTGTATCGCAGGAGAAAGAACGCCGCGGCGACAATGATCGCAAAGATCAGCACGTTGACCGGAACACCGGCCAGGCTGCTCTGGCCCAGGAACGTGTAGTTGGGCACGTCATACATCGCGCTATGGTGCATGATGTAGGAGATGCCGCGGAAGGCGCTCATCGTGCCGAGCGTGACGATGAACGGTGGGAGATTCAGCTTCGTAATCAGGGTGCCATTGAGCAGGCCGCAGAGCAGTCCCGCCCCGATGCCAGCCAGTGTGCCAAGCCACATCAGTCCGGCCGTGGGGACAATCGTACCGTTCTTCGTCATGACGAGCCCCGCGACCATGCCGCACAGGGCCATCATCGAGCCGACGGACAGGTCGATGCCGCCGGAGATGATCACGGCCGTCATGCCCATGGCGATGATGCCGTTCACGCTGGAACGACTCAGGACGTTGAACGTGTTGTCCGCCGTCAGGAACGCATCGGGCTCGAGGGCCGACAGAGCGGCGATCAGAAGGACCAGTGTGGCGAAGGGCAGTAGTTGTCGGGCGAATTTGTTCATTCAACGTTCCTCCACGGCGGCCAGATGCATGACAGTCTCGGGCGTCGTCTCTTTCGTCACGAGGTTGCCAACCAACTTGCCCCGGCGCATCACGAGGATACGATCGGCGATCCCGAACAGCTCCGGCAGCTCGGAGGAGATGAACAGAATCGCCTTGCCTTGCTCGGCGAGCTTGTTGAGCAGCGCGTAGACCTCAGCCTTGGCGCCCACGTCGATGCCGCGTGTGGGCTCGTCGAAGATCATGAATTCCGAGTTGGCCAGGAGCCAGCGGGCGATGAGCAGCTTCTGCTGATTGCCGCCGGACAGCGAACTGGCGGGGGCTTGTGGCGACGACCACTTGACCGCGATACGCGAGCCCACCCCGGCGGCGATCTTCGTCTCACGGGCCGGCTTGATCAGCGGCGTGAAGCCGATCTGCCTGAGGTTCGGCAGCGTGATGTTCCAACTGCACGGCAGCTCCAGGCACAGGCCGGTGCGCTTGCGGTCCTCCGTGAGCAGTGCGATGCCGCTGGCGATGGCCTGGGCGGGCGAATCGATACTCAGCTCCCGCCCCGCCAGGGCGACCCGGCCGGTGGTCTTCCGGTCAACGCCGAAGATGGCGCGGGCGACCTCGGTCCTGCCGGCGCCGACGAGGCCGGCCATACCGACGATCTCGCCCCGGCGGACCTCAAACCCGATGTCGCGAATGCCCGCGCCGGATGACAAGTCCGTGACTTGAAGCAGGACCTCACCGACGTTGACGTCACGCTGCGGGAAGAAGTCCGTCAGCTCCCGGCCGACCATGTGGTGGACGATCTTCGGGATGTCCAGGCTCGCCATGGGCGATGAGTGTACTAGCTCGCCGTCGCGCAGAATGCTCACTTCATCAGCTAAATGGATGATCTCTTCGAGGCGATGCGAGATATAGATGATCGAGAGGCCCTCGCCGCGAAGCCGCCGGACAACCTCGAAGAGCCGCTTCGCCTCGCGCTCGGACAGCGACGAGGTGGGCTCATCCATGACGAGGATGGACGCCTTGTGCCGCAGAGCCTTGAGGATTTCGACGATCTGGCAGTCGCCGGTCGGCAGGTCCTCGACCTTCGCCGTCGGATCGATGTCGAAACGGAAGCGGCCGGCGAGCTCGCGGGCTCGCGTGAGCATCTGCTTGTGACTGACCGTAAACGGCAACCACCCGGTCGGCTCGGCGCCGAGAAAGATGTTCTCCGCGACCGTCAGATGCTCCGCCAGGTCCAATTCCTGGTAGATCATCGAGACGCCCGCTCCGATGGCGTCGGCGGGATTGGCGAACGTCATGGGGTGCCCATGAATCTCGACGGTCCCTGTGTCCGGCTGATAGACTCCGGCTAAGATCTTCATCAGCGTGGATTTGCCCGCGCCGTTCTCGCCGACCAGCGCGTGCACGGCGCCCGCTCGAACCGTCAGGCTGACGTTGCGCAGCGCTTGGACGGGGCCAAACCGTTTGGAAATCCCCGTCATCCGCAGAGCGGCTTGAAGTGTGATTTTTGATGTTTGATTGTTGATGTCCTCAGGCCTCCCAAATCACAAATCAACCATCAAAAATCATACTTCTCGTCCGTGCGCTCATATCTGCGAATCGAGCAGTTCCTTGATCCTGGGATCGCTGAGCCGGTCCTTCGTGATCAGCTCCACGCCCGTATCCACCTCCTTGGGCACCGGTTCGCCCTTGAGCTTGCGAACGATCGCCTTGACGCCCTCATACCCCATTTTGTACGGGTTCTGAATAATGAGGCTGTCGAGGTCGCCTTTGGACAGTCCCTCGATCACCATGGGCCACGCGTCGAAGCCGACCATCTTGATCTTCTTGGGTCCCTGGAAGCTTTGCAGGGCGGTCAGCGCCCCGCCAGCGGTCGTCGCGTTGCAGGCGAACAGCCCGTCGACATCCGGGTTGCGCGTCAGCATGTCCTGTGTAACGTCGCGGGCCTTGTCCATCGTGGGCGGATTCGGGTACTTTGCATCGACAATCTGGATATCGGGCGACTCTTTGGCGAGCGTCTGACGAAAGCCTTGCAGCCGGGCATCGGTGGAGCCGGAGTTGGGCGTCCACTCGACGACGATGATCTTGCCTTTGCCGCCGAGGATCTCGCCGATGCGTTTGGCGGCCAGCACGCCCCCCTTGAAGTTGTCGGTCGCCATGTAGGAGAGGTACTGGTCCGTCTCCACGCCGGAATCGACGATGACGCAGGGGATATTCTTCGCCGCAATCTTCTCCACGGCGGGCACGAGGGCTTTGCGGTCGGTCGGAGCCAGGACGATGCCATCGACCTTCTGCACAATCATGTCCTCGACGACCTGGATCTGCCGCTCGCGGTCGGTCTCGATCTCCGGGCCGTTCCACAGGATCTCGTACTTCTCCTCCTGTCCGGCCTTGATCGCTCCCTGGCGGACGCCTTCCCAGTACATCGATACCGTCTCTTTGGGGATCACGCCGATGCGATGCGCCGCCGTGCCGCCGCCCTTGCGGAGCAATCCCACGGCGACCAGCACGCCGGCCAGCACCACGAACAAAACGATCCACAGCGCATTTTTCATAGTCTGCACTCCCATTCAATCGCCTTGAGCACGGCTGATCCCAAAGGCCGCCTGCACGACGGCCGTGTCAGGATACCCGCTTTCGTTGCAGACTGCAATGTCTACCCGCGCGCGAGGCACGCGGATCGAGGTCCCGCACGTGGTCAGCCTCGAAAGGCACGATCTCGGGTGGCTGCGGCAAGCGCCACTTGCCGATGGTTTGCCCATTCGCCATCGGCAAAGCCTTCGGCCTTGCCGCTGCCACCCAGCACTACAGACTGTCTGTCTGAGAGTCAATGACGCATGCAAGCAACCACTTGACTCAGCGGGCCCGACGTTGTTGCTGCCACTCGTAGATTGACGGCACCTGGGGCTGCGGCCGGGAGGCAGTCGAGAGCCCAAGCGCCTGGTTCTCTTCGGACACAACCGGTTGTGCCGGGCCCGACACGAAGCGACCGTTCCCGCCGTAGACAGAGTTGCCGACCGCCTCGACGCCCGTGCAATCCGCCGCGGCCAATTGAATCATCGGCGATTTGCCGTCTTTCAACACAAAGACGTTTCCCCTGATGATATGATCGAAGCTGGTCGCCTTGGCAAAGACGCCGGGGCCGTTGTCGACTATGAAGCGGTTGTGAAGGATCAACCAGTTCTCATTCATGCCGCCCAGCCAGAGGCCGGCTTTCGGCGAGCGGATATCGCAGTTGTAGACGACGTTGCGGGGGCCGTTCGGCCCGTGTGCCGTGTCCTCCGGCGGCGAGGCCCAGGCGCCATAGCCGTAACCGCCATGGCCCTGGACGGATTCCACGACACATTGCTCGATCAGATTCTCGTTCGTCCAGCCGGCGTGCCACTGGGCATCGCTTTCGTGAAAGATGCTCTTGCGAATGACGCACCCGCTGGCGGCCCACTGGAACAAAGGCGCGTGTCGCATTTTGAAGGTCTCGACGTTTTCCATGAGACAGTCCCAGCAGCGATCCCAGCCGGTGTACGCCGTCCCGCCGCCGCCTTTGAACCAAGCGTCATCGAAGGTGCAGTCGCGAATCTCGCACCACTTGGCCAGTGAGCCGTAGACGGGAAACCGCCCGCATTGCTTCACCGTCACGCCGCGCGCCCAGCAGTTCCACCCGTGCGAGAAGAGCACGCCCGTGATCCACAGATTCTCCGTCTGCTCCAAATAGAGGTCCTCGATTCCGCAGTGTCGAATCGGAACGACCTTCTGCACATAGGAACCATCGATCACCGGAAACTCGATGCGCAGTGGCTGGCTGATCGAGACGGACCCCTCGGTGACGCCTGTGACGACGGCCTCATAGTTGCGATACATGCCCCACTCGCACGCGTTGCGAGTCAGCTTCTTCCACCGGCTCGTGGCCGGGCCGTCGATGAAGATGGAGTCACCGGCTTTCAGGCCTCGCGCGCTCTCCAGGTGCAGCTCGGT
>Ga0316626_10000167_pt1 | contig 23076 bp, 21 predicted proteins | sample OWC_Aug_T1_C1_D5_FD_207656 | JGI IMG/M metagenome (GOLD analysis project Ga0316626, IMG submission 207656) | Wetland soil microbial communities from Old Woman Creek delta, Ohio, United States - OWC_Aug_T1_C1_D5_A | ecosystem: Environmental > Terrestrial > Soil > Wetlands | place: USA: Ohio...
CGCGTCGGCAGATCGCCGTAGACCAGGTAGTTCGACAGGCCGCCGCCAACGGTGAACCAGTCTTTGTAAAATGACGCGATTGCCAGCAGATCGGGGAGGTAGAGCTGCTCGACGATCGTGATCGCTCCCTTGATCAGCTCGCCGACATGGTTGAGGCGTTCGGTGTTGACGGCGTTGACCTCGTCCAGGTTGATCGAGCACGGCACCCCGCCGACCAGGTAGTTCGGGTGCGGATTCTTGCCGCCGAAGATCGTGTGGATCTTGACGAGCTCCTTCTGCCAGGCAAGGGCCTCGAGGTAGTGGGCAACGGCGAGGAGGTTGACGGCCGGCGGCAGCTTGTACGCCGGGTGGCCCCAGTAGCCGTTGGCGAAGATGCCGAGCTGGCCGCTTTCCACGAACGACTTGAGCCGGTTCTGCAGATCGGAGAAATAGCCCGGCGAGCTCTTGGGCCAATTGGAAATGGACCCCGCCAGGCGTGACGTCTCCGCGGGATCGGCGCTGAGGGCGCTCACCACGTCGACCCAGTCGAGCGCGTGCAGGTGGTAGAAATGGATGACGTGATCCTGCACCAACTGCGCGCAGAACATCAGGTTGCGAATCAGCTCGGCATTGGGGGGCACGGTGATGTCCAGGGCGTCCTCGACCGTTCGCACGCTGGCCAGCGCGTGCACGGTGGTGCAGACGCCGCAGGCGCGCTCCGTGAACGCCCACGCGTCGCGCGGGTCCCGCCCCTTGAGAATCTTCTCGAAGCCCCGGACCATGGTGCCCGAGCTGAAGGCGTCGGTGACGACCCCGTTGTCCACCACCGCTTCGATGCGCAGGTGGCCTTCGATGCGCGTGATCGGGTCGATGACGATGCGCGTCATGACTGGTCACCTCCGCCGCCGGTTCCGGGGGCTTTGACAGACTCCTCCACCTGCTCGGCGATCAACTTCCGCTTGCGAATGTTGGTGACCACCGCGTGCGCGGCCGCGCCCGCCACAGCCGCCACGCCGACGGCGGCGCCGATCGTGTCGGCAGTCGATTCGATGCCGAAACCCGGGAAGGACGCGAGGTGCCGGTAGAACGGCCCGTTGTCCCAGAACCCGCTTTCGCTGCAGCCGATGCAGCCATGCCCCGACTGGATCGGATAGCTCGTCCCCTCGTTCCAGCGCGTGACTGAACAGGCGTTGTACGTCACCGGACCGCGGCAGCCCATCTTGTAGAGGCAGTAGCCTTTGCGGGCATGCTCGTCGTCCCAGGCACTCACGAACAGCCCGGCGTCGTAGTAGGGACGCCGGTAGCACGTGTCGTGCACCCGTCGCCCGTAGAACTCTCGCGGCCGCCCCTGGCTGTCCAGCGCCGGAGCCGACCCCATCACCAGCAGGTGCGCCACGACCCCGGTCATCACGTCCGCGATCGGCGGACAGCCCGGAACGTTGATGACCGGCTGGCGCACAATCTTGTGGATCGGCGTGGCGTTGGTCGGGTTGGGGTGCGCCCCCTGAATGCATCCGTTGGAGGCACAGCTGCCCCACGCCACGATGGCGGCGGCCTTCTCCGCCGTCTCGTGAAGGATGTCCTCGGCCGAGCGCCCGGCGATCATGCAGTACACGCCGTCGTCCTTGAGCGGCACCGAGCCTTCCACCAGCAAGATGTATTCGCCCGGGTGATTCTTGATCGTGTCGGACAGGCACTTCTCGGCTTGAAAGCCGGCGGCAGCCTGCAGCGTTTCGGTGTAGTTCAGCGACAGGTAGTCGAACAGGATGTCCGCCACGATCGGGTGGTACGAGCGGATGAAGGACTCACTGCAGCAGGTGCATTCCTGAAAATGCAGCCAGACCACCGGCGGCCGCGGCTTCTTCTCCATGGCGCGGACCACGTTCCGCAGGCCCGTTGCCTGAAGCCCGGCGACGGCCATGGCGTAGTTGCAGAATCTCAGGAACTCACGCCGGGAATACCCCTTGCGGTGCATCCACTCCCAGATGGACAGTCGCGGGTCGGCCATACGCCCCTCCTCCGATCCAAAAAGGAAATCTTCGTGGTTCTGTCAGTTCGGCTTATACCCGAAGGCACCGCAGATGGACAGTGAAAAGACATGCGACGCCGCACGATGCTTCAGACTCGTATCAGCTCCTCATGGGCGGGCGGTTCCCGGTCAACTCTGACCGTGATTGCGTAGCGCACAAGGGCGGCGCTCCGTTGCCGCCAGGGGTTGGACCATGGGGCCTCAATCCCGAAACTAACCTCATGCCGGCCGCGCTCGCGCCAGTAAGCGGTTGAACGATCCGCAGGGCGAAGATAAGTATGGGGCGAGGTAGCCCGTGCCGGTTCTTTCCGCCTTCTTCGGAATACTGATCAAGATGTTCCACGATGACCACAACCCACCGCACTTCCACGCTGAGTATGGGGAGTATCGAGCCATAGTAGAGATTGGCTCGGGCAAGATGCTCGCAGGAAGGCTTCCCAAGCGGGTGCAACAACTGGTGGACGAGTGGCGCCGCTCGCATGCCGAGGAGCTACGCGGAGCGTGGCGCGACGCCCAATCAGGGCGGCCGCCTCGGCGCATCCGGCCGTTGGAGTAGGAGAGGACAGCATGAAGCTTGGGACACAGCTGAAGCGGATCAAGCGTGTCGATGCCGAGCGGTATCGTATCACCCTCGAGTACACCGATGGGTTTACCGGGACCGTTGACCTCAGTTCGATCTTTGGCAGTCCCGCCAAGAAGCCCCTGGTGTTGGAAATCCTTCGGGGGCAGCTCTTCCGGAGGTGTTTCGTCGAATCCGGTGCCCTCGCCTGGCCGAACGGCTACGAATTGTGTCCGGACGCGCTGCGGGCGTGGATTGAGGAGCAGCGGGGCCACCGGGCTGCATAGTTGCCGAGCCTGCACCGTCGAGCCATCGATGCCTGTCTCGGCTTTCGAGACGTACGTCCTGCGCACGTCCCCAGCTTCGAATCTGCGTTGTCCTTCGTCGGGATTCGTGATGGGCAGGCCCCGGCATCACATCCCCTCTCAGGGCGACAGCGCATTGAGGATGCCGATCAAGACGGCCTCATCCCCGACCTTGGGCGGCCAGAACATTACGTTCTGGAGCACGGCCACCGCGGTCCGGGTATCCTTGAAATAGTATGCATCCACCGAGGCTCCGTCCCAGCGCCCTGAGTGCCCGACCCCGGGGCCGCTGTTCGTGTCCCTGAACGTGGCCGTGATGGCACCCAGCCCGTACCTGCTCTCCGCTGCATCTGCGAGCAGCCCCTCGAAGGCAGTGGAGTCGTCTAACATCTCCCGCACTTGTGTGGGATCGAGGACGGTCTGAGATGCGTACAGCGCCCAGACCCACCCGACGACGTCCCGGGCAGAGGCAACCACACCACCCACTGCCCAATATACTGATGGGTCGAACGGATCGGTGACCTTCTGCCCCGATGGGTAGAACGGCGTCGCCATCTGGCCCTCGATCGGGTCTTCCGGAGGGAAGAAAGTGTGCTGCAGACCACCGCGATCGATCGCATACTGGTGCAGTACGGTGGCGAGCTTCTCACCGGTTACCTCCTCCAGGATGATTCCCAGTAGGATGTAGTTCGTGTTCGAGTAGTGGAAGCCCTCGCCGGGCGCGAAGTAGGGATTATACGTCAAGGCGAGGTCCACCAGTTCCCGCGGCACCCAGATCCGCTTCTTGTTTGCATACAGGATCGGGTCGTCCGTGTAGTTGAAGATTCCGCTGGTGTGCTTCAGCAGCATGCGGACGGTGACCAAGTCGTACTGTGCATCCAGGCCGACGATCCACGTGTTGATCGGGTCATCCAGGCCGAGCTTTCCCTCCTTGACGAGCGACAGCACGCTGGTGGCAACGAAGGTCTTGGTGACGCTTGCGAGCAGGAACAGGGATGCGGTCGTTGCCTCGGCCGGGTTACCGCTGGCGTAAAGGGATACCCCGCAGGCCTCGTTCTTGACGGCCACGATCGCGTTGGGAGAGTGCCGCGTGTCATCGACCGCTGCCTGAACCACCTGGTCCTGCTGCTTGCAGGCTTCCGAGCGCGGCGGGTTTCCGCCGCACCCGTTCAGTGCGTTGCTCACCGCCGTGATCAACTCGTTGATTTCCACCCCATCGCGGGCGTTCCGATCGAAGGCGGGGCATTTGGCCGTTTGCTGGCGCCCGAGGGCGATGTTGACGCCCAGGATCAACTCGTTGATGGCGACCTTATCGTCGTCGTTGCAGTCGCCGGTGCACGGCGGTAGCGGAATGGCGTCCGCCTCGTAGGCGCCGATGGAGCACTGCGTGTGGCCGACCCCAGGCCGGACGTAGCCACGCTGGTCGACCCCGTTCACCGGCGGATTGGCGCAGACCTCCGGATCACCGGCGTCGATGGCCGGGCTCGCGGCGAGGCATTCGGATTGCGGTGTTCCCGCTCCGCTGCAGAGCGCGTGCGTCTCTGTCGGCCCGCCGTTGTTTGCCAGCGGGCCGAGGTGGGGATCGACGCCAACAATGTTGCCGTTCACGCCGTTCGCGAGGTAGCACGATTTCGCGGCGTCCTCGATGAGGTTATGGTCGCCGCTGGCGTCGCCGCCCTTGCAGTCTCCTCCTAAGGGGCTGTTGGCAATGATTGTGTTCCTTAGGGTAAGATTGCCCGGTCCCGTATAGCCGGACGGCGACCCCGGGAAATTGTAGATGCCGCCACCGCCGGACCAGTGATCGGGAACGGCGGTGGCGGAGTTGTCGCTCAGCGTGCAGTTGGTCAGTGTGGCTGCCGATCCGCCTTCAATGTAGATGCCGCCGCCGCCCGTGACGGCGGAGTTGCCGCTCAGCGTGCAGTTGGTCAGCGTCACCGTACCCGCGTTGTAGATGGCCCCGCCGCGGTCGGCGGAGTTGTCTCTGAGCGTGCAATTCGTCAGCGAGGCAGCGCCGCTGTTGTAGATAGCACCCGCAGCATCGGCAAGCGTCAGGTTCCGCACATCCAGGCTGGCACCCGCATCGACCGTGAAGATGCGCACCGCCCCACCGCCGCTCAGCGTGATCAGGCCTCCGCCGTCGATGGTGGTGTCGGCCGTAATCGCCTTCTGGCTCGTCAGGGCGATGGTCACCGGATCCGGCCCACAGTCGAAGCGCACCGACCGTTCGGCGAGCGCCGCCTCGAATTCCGCCTCCGTGCAGCTCTGCGGCGTGCCCGTGCCCACGACGTGGGGCAGACGGCACTGCGCATCGCAGCTCTCGATGCCGCCCGTGTTGCCCTCGTCGCACTCCTCCGGAGCGGCCACCACGCCATCGCCGCACACGGTGCAGGCGTTCGTGCAGCCATCGGCCGGGTTGCGATTGCCGTCGTCGCACTGCTCGCCGGCGCTGACGTTGAGGACCCCGTCCCCGCATTCCGGGAACGTGCAGTCGGCGTCACAGGTGGTCGACTCGCCACGGTCGTCGCACTGCTCGCCACACATGACCACGCCGTCGCCACAAGTACCGAGGCCGGTTGGCTCCCAGCTGCTGCCGGCGTTCAGACTCTTGAACACACCGACAGCTCCCGCCCAGAGGGTGGCCGGAGCCTCTGGGTCGATCGCGAGCGCCCAAACCACCGTGTTCGCCAGGCCGGTGCTGACCTCGCTCCAGCTGCCGCCGCCGTTCAGGCTACGGAACACTATGCCACGGGCGCTTGCATACAGGCTGGTTGGCATGGTCGGATCGATCGCCAACGCGAGGATGTTTGCTAGATTCGGCAGGCCGGTGTTGACTGCACTCCAGCTGTCGCCCCCGTTCAGGCTCTTGAACACGCCGCCGCCTGCCGTGTTGCTCAAGTAACCTGTCCCGGCATAGAGGGTGGTCGGTGTGATCGGGTCGATCGCAAGGTTGAGGACACTCGTCTCCCTCAGGCCGGTCGCCTGCCAACTGCCGCCGCCGTTCAGACTCTTGAACACACCGCCACCAGTTCCCGCGTAGAGGGTGGCCGGAGCCCCCGGGTTGATAGCCAGCGCCCAGACTTCTGTGTTCATCAGGCCGGTGTTGATAGGGCTCCAACTGTCGCCGCCGTTCAGGCTTAGGAACACGCCGCTGCCCGCCGCATAGACGGTGGTTGTAGTGACCGGATCGATCACCAGCGCGGAGACGGTCCCCGTGTTCATCAAACCGGTTGCCTGCCAACTGCTGCCGCCGTTCAGGCTCTTGAACACATCGCCTTCGGCTGCTGCGTAGACGGTCGTGGACATTGTTGGGTCAATCGCCAGCACGAGGATACGACTACCTATGTTCGTGAGGCCGGTATTGCTCCAGGTGGCGCCGCGGTCGAGACTCTTGAGAACTCCGGAACAGTAGGCCCCGGCGTACACGGTGGCTGGAGTGTCTGGATCGATGGCGAGTGACAGGATCGGTTCGCCAGCGCTCGCCAGCCGGGCCCATCCGATGCTGGCGAGCAGGACCAGGGTTGCGGCGGTGAACTGCCGGCGAGTGCGGCGCGGTGGTCGCGAATCATTCGCATGGGTCATGGCTGCCTCCTTCACGAGCGGCGAACGTCGCGGTGTTGAGCCTGCTCGGCATGATGAGAACAACGTGGAGTGCCCGGGTTGGGGAGGCTGGTCAGTGCCTCGGTGGCCTGCGGTGCGCGGAACGGACCGGAAAGTCGCTGGTCGACGTACGAGCGGCAGTCCACGTCGAGCATTGCTCCCACCGCCGAACCGCTGTCAACTGAGGAAAAACCCTTACCCCACGTAGGGAAAACCCTGATCCCGGACCGCCGGAGCCGACCGGGTCTGGCCGGAAAGGCCTTGTGCCACAAAACATTCAGGCAACTCGCGAGGGTGTCTCGCCGCGCCTCTCCGCCGCTCTGCCCGACGGGGCACTCCTGACGGAGATCATGTTGTTTCATGTCCAGCCGCAGCGTGTACGACCGACCCGGACGAGTCTTCCGCCGCAAAGCGGGGCGCAAGGCAACAGCCCGCTCGAAGTTCGCCGCGCCGACCCACATTCCTCGCGCCGCACCGCTACGGAGAGGTTCCGGCTTGCATGTAGTCTCAATTGGGACTACGTAAGATCGGTGGTCAAGCGGCGAGTCGAACTCTCCCCGGATGCCGTCCGCCAGTTGCGCGCGCTCCGGGCGCATGACCGCGGTCTCGTGAATGAGCAGATCCGTGAACAACTTGAAGAATCAGACGCGAGGCGAGAAGCGCGCAGCCGCTTTCGCTTGCGGCGCCCCTCGCGGGTGGCAGACTACGAGCTGCGGATTCGCGATTGGCGCGTCTTCTATCGCGTGGTCGGCGACACCGTGCAGGTCGTCCTGATCGGGCGGAAGCGCGGCAATTTTCTCATCATCGATCGCAAGAGGTTCATCTTATGAAGATCGAGAACATTCGCGAGGTGAAGGCCAACCTGAACAAAATCGTTGGAACGCTGCCAGAGGAGGGTTCGGTAGTGATCACAAGGAACGGGCGGCCCTGCGCGGTCTTGATGCCCGTGACCGAAGACACCGACCTGGAGATCCTGGCGATCTCACAGAACAAGCGTTTCTGGCAGACGTACGATCGTGCGGTTCGGCGTGCCGAGAAAGAAGGCTGGACGTCGCTCGACGACGTTTAGACACCCTCAACCGTGCGTCGGGAGCGTTTCGGCGCGGGGATTTGTTCATGCATGAGTTTGCCTTGGCGCAGGCGGTGATCGACACGGCCCTGCAAACCGCAGGAGAAGCGGGGATCTCCCGTATCACCAAGATCACCGTGCGCGTCGGCGAACTGCAGGGCATCGACGCAGACAGCTTCGCGTTCGCCCTGCAGGAGGTGCTCCCTGTCACCGAGGTCCCTCTCGCTGACGCGGTGATCACCGTCGAGCACGAGCCGGCGCAGTTCCGCTGCCGCCCGTGTCAGCACACCTTCTCGCCGGCGGAGGCACGGGCTTCATCCGGTGACGAGGAATCCGAGGCCATCCACTTCGTTCCCGAGCTCGCCCACGCGTTTCTGCGCTGCCCGCACTGTCAGAGCCCCGACTTCGAAGTGGTCACGGGACGCGGGGTCACCCTCCAATCCGTGGAGGGCGATACCTGAGATGGATCCGCGGCTCGCCGGCATCGAGCGGCAACTCGGCCAGGTTCGGCGCATCCTCGCGGTGACCGGCGGCAAGGGCGGCATCGGCAAGAGCTCGGTCGCCTCGGTCCTGAGCCTGCTGCTCGCCGACGCCGGGGTCCGCACCGGCCTGCTCGATCTGGATCTGACCGCGCCCAGCGATCACGTCATCCTCGGCACCGACGGGTTGTTTCCGACCGAGGAGTTTGGGCTCGAACCACCGGTGGTTCACGACATCCAGTTCATGACCATCAACCACTTCCTCGGCAGCAACCCAGTGCCGCTGCGGGGAGTGGACGTGACCAATGCGCTCATCGAGCTGCTCGCCGTCACGCGCTGGCAGGCGCTCGACGTCCTGGTCATCGACATGCCGCCGGGTCTGGGTGATGCGAGTCTCGACGTCGTGCGCTTGCTGCGCCGCGCCGAGTACCTCGTCCTCGCCGGCCGCTCGCGCGTGGTGCTGGAGACGGTTCGCCGGACGCTGCGCCTGCTCACCGACCTTCGCGTCCCCATCGCCGGCGTGCTCGAGAACATGGCGCGAGGGAAGAGCGAGGCAGTCGAGCAGCTCGCCCGACAGTTCGCTGTGCCGTTCCTCGGGTCCGTCCCGTTCGACCCAGCCATCGAGGATGCGCAAGGAGACGTCGCTCGGATCAGGCAAACCGCGATGGCTGCCGCGCTGCAGCACCTGAAAGATCGCCTCTTCCCCTGACCCGGCGGTTCACCCGTGCACCATGACGACCCCCATGCATTCCCCTCCCCTGTTGCCATTTCCGGCAACGGGGGAGGGTCAGGGAGGGGGCCGGGTGTAGCAGCATGCAGCAGTTTCCGAGCGAATGTGCGTAGTGATGCGCCGCCAGCGCGCCCGTGGCTGGCTCGCGCCGTCGCCATTCGCTATGAGAGGGGCCGCCGATGGGCAACGCGACAGCGAACTTCTGTGGGCAAACGGCGATCGTCGGGATCGCCGAGACGGATTACGTGCGTGGCTCCGACCGCCTGCCGGTCGAGCTCATGCTCGACGCGGCCCGAGCGGCAGTGGGCGACGCCGGTCTGTCGTTGCACGACATCGACGGGCTGATTCCACCCGCGGGATTCACCACGACGGAGGAGCTCGCCGCGAACCTGGGAATCGAGGACCTGCGCTTCTCGGTGACGGTCCACATGGGCGGCGCCAGCCCTGTCGCGGGGTTGCAGAGCGCGGCGATGGCGGTGGCGAACGGGCTCGCAACGCACGTGCTGCTGGTCGTCGGGTGGAACGGCTACTCGGCCTTCCGGCCCAGGCCCGGCGCGCGCCGCCCGAAGCTCGGCTTCGCGCCGACCGCCCTCGCCGACACCATCACCGACTTCTACATGCCGTACGGCGTGATGCTTCCCGTGCAGATGTACGCGTGGATCTGCACGCGCCATAAGAAGACGTTCGGCATCCGTGACGAGGACACCGGCGCGATCGCGCTCGCCTGCCGCCGTCACGCGCAGCTGAACGCCAAGGCGCTGATGCGCGGCCGTCCGCTGTCGATGGCAGACTACCTCGGGGCGCGCATGATCTCGGAGCCGTTCCGCCTCTACGACTGCTCGCTCGAGACCGACTGCGCGGCGGCATTGGTGGTCACGACGACCGAGCGGGCACGGGACCTGGCGCGGCCGCCCGTCCGCATTCTTGCAGCAGCGGAAGGACATCCCTATCCGGCGGACGACATCCCAAGCCGGCCCGACATGTTCCGCATCGGCCTCAGTTCCGCCGCACCGCGCGCGCTCGCCATGGCGGGCATCGCGGCGCGAGACGCCGATTTCCTGCAGGTGTACGACTGTTTCACCTACGTCGTCCTCCTCCAGCTCGAGGCCCTCGGCCTGTGCGCCCCCGGCGAGTCGGGCGCGTTTGTTCGCGACGGCCGCATCGAGCTCGGCGGGCGCTACCCATTGAACACGCACGGCGGGCTGCTGTCGCAGGGCCACATGTGGGGCATGAACCACATCATCGAAGCCACACGTCAGCTGCGCGGCGAGGCGGGTGAAGCGCAGGTCCCCGGCGCGCGCCTCGGGCTGGTGACGGGCTGGGGCGATTTCGGCGACGGCAGCCTCGCCGTTCTGGGACGGTGAGAACGCACCATGAGCAACGATCTTTTCGTTCCCCGCTTCACGCCGAACCCCGACAGCCTTCCCGCCGAGTTCTACGGCTTCTGTGCCCGCGGCGAGCTGCGCTTTCAGCGTTGCAGCGCATGTGGCGCCTGGCGGCATCCGCCGCGCATCTTGTGCCCACAGTGCGGCGCGGAGGCGTGGGAGTGGGCGGCGTCCTCCGGGCGTGGCCGGGTCTACACCTGGACCATCACCCACCAGGCATTGCTGCCGATCTTCGCGGAGGATCTTCCCTACGCCGTCGTGGTCGTCGAACTCGAGGAAGGCGTGCGTCTGGTCTCGGCGCTGCGCGGTATCGAGCCCGCGGCGATCGAGCTCGACCTGCCCGTCGAGGTCCGCTTCCACAAAGCGTCGGAGTCACTCGGCCTGCACTGGTTCGTGCCCGCCCGGGGGTAGCGGCCGCGTGAGTGAAGGGCCCCCTCTCTGACTCTCCCCCGTTGCCGGAGTTGGCAACGGGGGAGAGAACCGATGGGACCCAACGCCCGTTGCCGGAGGCGGCAACGGGCGGAACCAATGGGACAAGGACGGGCGCCGCCCGGTCGCCGGGTCGGATGATCCCCTCCCCCGTTGCCATTTCTGGCAACAGGGGAGGGTGAGGGTGGGGGCCTTGTTACGCCAAATCCAACGCCTCACTCTCCAGGAACGGCCGTGCCAAGACCTCCGAACAAACGCCGCTGGCGAGCGCCGGCAGCGAAGCAGCGCGACGCGCGCACGCTGCGCCGCGACATGACGTCAGCGGAGAAGGCGCTCTGGCGGCGACTCCGGGGTGGGCAGCTTGACGGTGCTCACTTTCGCAAGCAGCACGCGGTGGGGCCCTTCATCGTCGACTTCTTCTGCGCCCGGTCAGATCTGGCGATCGAGATCGACGGCGACACGCATGCAGAGAAGGAACGATACGACGCGGCGCGCACACGCTGGCTCTGCCAGCAGAAGCGGTATCGCGTGATTCGCTTCACCAACGAGGACGTGCATCACCGCATTGATGCGGTGCTGGAGGTGATTGCAGAGGCGCTGAAGCCGCATCGGTGAAGGGCCCCCTCTCTCACTCTCCCCCGTTGCCGGAAACGGCAACAGGGGAGAGAACCGAATGCTCGCCGTGCCGGCCTATTCCCTCCCCCTGTGCACGTCTGTGGCAACAGGGGAGAGAACCGATGGGACGAGGGCGCGCGCCGAACCGTCGCCGGGTCGGATTCCCCCCTCCCCTGTTGCCACGTCCGGCAACGGGGGAGGGTCGGGGTGGGGGCGAGCGCTGTTGAAACAGACGCGGCAGAGTGTTCTAGAGGACAGATGGAGTTCAATCTCGCGGACCTTTTCGAGCATGCGGTCGACCACTTCGCCGACCGCGAGTACCTGGTGTGTGACGGCAAGCGCCGCACCTACCGGGAAATGGAGGAGCGCGCCAACCGGCTCGCCCATCACCTGGCGGCGCAGGGCATCGGCCGCAACGACCATGTCGGCATCTACGCCCTGAACAGCGTCGAGTGGGTGGAGACCCTGTGGGCCGTGTTCAAGCTGCGCGCCATCTGGATCAACATCAACTACCGGTACGTGGAGAAAGAGCTGGAATATCTCTTCTCCAACGCGGACCTGAAGGCGCTGGTCTACCAGCGCGGCTTTGCGCCCCGGGTCGCCGGCGTCCTGCCGGCAATGCCACTCCTCCGCCACTCCCTGGTGATCGAGGACGGCAGCGATGCGGACGCGTCGGCCGCTGGATCGGTCGAGTACGAAGCCGCGTTGGCGGCGGCATCGCCCGTGCGGGATTTCGGACCGCGCTCGGGCGATGACCTCTACATCCTCTACACCGGCGGCACCACCGGTATGCCCAAGGGCGTGGTCTGGAGGCACGAGAACGTCTTCATGGTGCTCGGCGGCGGCATAGATCCGATGACCGGCGAGCGCATCAAGCGACCCGAAGACCTGGTGGAGAAAGGCAAGGCCGGCGTGCCGCTCACGTTCCTGCCCATCGCACCGCTGATGCACGGCGCCACCCAGTGGGCGGTCATGGGACAGAGCTTTGTCGGCAGCAAGGTGGTGCTGATGGGGAGGTTCGAGCCGACGAAGGTCTGGGAGATCGTCGAGACCGAGCGCGTCAACTCTCTGATGATCACCGGCGACGCCATGGGCCGCCCGCTGATCGAGGCGCTCGACGCACCCGACGCCAAGTGGGACACGTCGTCGCTGTTCGTGTTGAGCAGCAGCGCGGCGACGTTCTCGCCCGCAGTGAAAGACAAGTTCTTCGCCCACTTTCCGAATCTGATGATGTTCGACGCCATCGGTGCGTCCGAGATCGGCAACACCGGCATGCTGATGGTGCAACCCGGACAGACCGCGATGAAGGCGGGGCTGCCAACCATCAATCGACTCGGCGCCACCGTCGTCCTCGACGACGAGGGACGACCCGTTGCGCCGGGCTCCGGGGTCGTCGGCCGACTGGCGCGGTCCGGCGACGTCCCGGTCGGCTATTACAAGGACCCGGAGAAGACGGCGCAGACGTTCGTCACATACCATGGCGTCCGCTACTCCATCCCCGGCGACTTCGCCACCGTCGAGGCCGACGGGCGGATCACCGTCCTCGGTCGCGGCTCGGTGTCAATCAATTCCGGCGGCGAGAAGATCTTTCCGGAAGAGGTCGAGATCGCGGTGAAGTCTCATCCCGGCGTCTTCGACTGCACCGTCGTCGGGGTGCCCGACGAGCGCTGGGGCGAGCGGGTCGTGGCCATCGTCCAGCTGCGGCCGGGCGCGACACTCACGCTGAAGGACATTCAGGATCACTGCCGCGCGCTGATCGCCGGTTACAAGGTGCCACGCGAGCTGCGGATGGTCGAAACCATCGTTCGCTCTCCCAGCGGCAAGCCGGACTACCGCTGGGCCAAGGCGACGGCGCTGGGCGCCGCGGTCAACGCTGAACCGGTCTGATCGGCGGTCGAGCATGTACATCGCATACACTCCGGAGCAGGAAGCCCTTCGCCGCGAGCTGCGCGCCTATTTCGCCACGCTGATGACGCCGGAGGTGCAGGCCGAAGTTGCGGCGGGCAACACTGGCGGGCCGCACTGCCTCGAAGCGGTGCGCCAGATGGGGCGCGACGGCTGGCTCGGAATCGGTTGGCCGCAGGAGTACGGCGGCCAGGGTCGCAGCCTGATCGAGCAGTTCATCTTCTACAACGAGGCGTGGCGGGCGCTCGCCCCCATCCCGGCACTCACCATCAACGCCGTCGCCCAGACGATCATGGCCTTCGGCACCGAGGAGCAGAAGCAGTTCTTCCTTCCCAGAATTCTGCGCGGCGAGCTGCACTTCGCGGTCGGCTACACCGAGCCCAACGCCGGTACCGACCTCGCCGCGCTGCAGACGCGCGCCGTGCGCGACGGCGACGACTGGGTCATCAACGGGCAGAAGATCTACACCAGCCTCGCGGCCTACGCGGACTACATCTGGCTCGCCGCGCGCACCGATCCCGACGCCCCGAAGCACAAGGGCATCTCCATCTTCGCGGTGCCGACCAGCGCGCCCGGTTTTTCCTACTCCATCATCCACACCCTCGTCAGCGCGGGCACGACGGCAACGTACTACGACAACGTGCGCGTGCCGCACGCGGCGCTCATTGGCGGCCTCAACAAGGGCTGGAAGCTGATCACCAATCAGCTCAACTACGAGCGCGTGGCGATCTGCCCACCCGGCATGGTCGAGCAGGTGTACGAGGACACCGTGCGCTGGGCGCAGGAGAGCCGGCTCGCCGACGGGCGATGGGTGATCGATCAGGAGTGGGTGCAGATCAACCTGGCACGGGTCCGTGCCCGGCTCGAATACCTGCAGCTCATCAACTGGAAGGTCGCCTCCGGCGCGACAATGAACCCAGCCGACGCCAGCGCCACCAAGGTGTTCGGGACGGAGTTCTTCTGCGAGGCCTACCGGCTGCTGCTCGAGGTGATCGGTCAGGCCGGCTATCTGCGGCGCGACTCGACCGGCGTCGCGCTGCGCGGGCGGCTCGAGCGTGCCTATCAGGGCACGCTCTTTCTCACCTTCGGCGGCGGCACCAACGAGATCCAGCGCGACCTCATCGCGCTGTTCGGTCTCGGCATGCCACGCGTGCCCCGCTTCTGATCGGAGTCAGCGGACATGGAACTCACACTCGACGAAAACCAGCAGGCCATCAACGACCTGGCGGGGCGAATCCTGAGCGAACAGCTCCCGCCCGAACGGCTCACCGCCATCGAGACGCAACCCGACTGGTTTGCCGCCGAGACGTGGACGAAGCTGGCGCAGGCGCAACTTCTCGGCGTTGCGTTGCCGGAGGACGTCGGCGGTTCCGGCTTCAGCGTGGTCGAGGCCTGTCTCGTGCTCGAGCAGATCGGCCGGACGGCGGCACCACTCCCCTACTTCGCCACGGTCATCCTCGGCGCCATGGCGATCGACGCCTTCGGCTCTCCGGCGCAGCGCGCCCGATTCCTTCCGGCAGTCGTCGACGGCTCGCTCATCCTCACCGCGGCGCTGGCCGAAGCCGGCAACGTGCTCGTGCCCGCGCTGCCGGCGACCGTGGCGACGCGCGACGGCGACGGGTGGCGGCTCGACGGCGAGAAGCGTTTCGTCCCGGCGGCCCACCTCGCCGGCCGCATGCTGGTTCCGGCGCGCACGGCCGCGGACCGCGTGGGGGTTTTCCTCGTCGATCCCAAGAGCCCCGGCATCGCCCTGCAGCGGGTGGAAACCACCAGCCGCGAGCCGCAGTTCGTCGTCACCTTCTCCGCAGCGAAAGTCGAAGCCAGCGACGTGCTCGGCGACCCGCAGCAGGGTGCGGCAATCGTCGACTGGATCGTCCAGCGCGCCATCGCCGGGCTGTGCGCCATGCAGGCCGGCGTGTGCGACGCCGCGTTGCGCCTCACGGCCAAGCACGTCTCCGAACGCGAGCAGTTCGGCGTGAAGATCGCCACGTTCCAGGCCGTCGCCCACCGCGCGGCCGACGCGTACATCGACACCGAGGCCGTCACGCTGACTGCCCGCCACGCCGCCTGGCGGCTCGCGACGAACCTCCCCGCCGACGAGACGCTGTCGGTCGCCAAGTTCTGGGCCGCCGAGGGCGGCCAACGCGTGGCGCACGCGGCGCAGCACCTGCACGGCGGTATCGGCGTTGACACCGCCTATGCCCTGCATCGCTACTTCCGCTGGACCAAGCAGATCGAACTCACGCTCGGCGGCGCCATGGTCCACCTGGCCCGACTCGGCGCCCACATCGCCGCGCAGCCGCCCGCCGACATCTGATTTCCGCGTCGACAGCATCCGCGTCCGAAGCTCTGCTCCGGTCCGACGCGTTGCGGAGCGCCTGACGATTTCGGATTTGACAGATTCTTTCAAGCTGCAGTACACATTGTTTCGAGGGGTCGAATTCACTTCCCACTCCATGTAAACGAGGAGGAGACAGGAACATGGTGCGTCTGACAACAGCGACCCTTGTCGTTCTTGTTGCTGGCATTGCGGGATCGTCTAGCGCCGCTGACGTCTTCCACGCGTGCTCGAAGGACAGCACGAGCAAGCTGCGCCCGTCCAGCATCTTGGCCAATGCAACCCCCGTCTGCAGGTCCACGGAGACGCTGCGAACGTGGAGTGAGGCCGGACCACAGGGCGAGACCGGACCGCAGGGCCCCCCGGGCCCCAGCGACGCCTTCTCAGTGTACGGCGCCGACACGCCGCTGCCGGTGGGCGGCACGTTCCTGTCCCTGGCGCAGCTCTCCCTGCCTGCCGGAAGCTACATCATAACCGCAAAGGCGAGTCTGACTAATTCCAACGCCGCCGTCACGGCCATTCCCTATTGCATGATCGTCGTGGGGTCGAGCGGCCTGGGGCTCAATGACCAGACGATCGCGACGATCAACGGCGCGGGCACGGTTACTCTGTCAGCCCTCCTGCCGATCCCGCTCGCATCGGCCAACGTCGTGCAGTTCCGCTGCACCAACAACGCGTCCCTCGGTTCCGATGGGGATGTCACCGCTTCGATGGTGACTATGGTGGCCGTGCGCGTGGGAACGCTCACGCAACAATAAGGGGTCTCCGTCAGGCAACCGGTTCTCGCAGCCCGAACTCCGGCCAATTGCCCAGGACAAAGGTCTGGCAGTTGCCCCAGCCGACCGCGTCGGTGGCGCCGTCGCGGACGCGAATCAGGCAGTCGCGAAACTGATTGATACGCGCCACCGTGGCGGGATCGGCGCAGTTGGCAAAGTATTCGCCATCCACGTGCAACGGGCCACGCCAGCTGCCGTGATGCTGGCCGTCGAAGCCCAGGTAGAGCCCGGTCCCGAGGTGGAATCCGGTGTCGCTGATCGCCTCCGCTTCCAACACGCGCTCGGACCCGTCGGCCATGGTCAGCACAAAGCGCCCGCCGAGCAGGCGCTTGTTGACCGGGTTGAATCGGAGTTGTGGCACGATGTCCCGCACCAGCTCGCGGCTGCCGTCGGCGAACTCGAAGCCACCCTGGATCTTCTCGTGCTTCATCCCGAACCCGCCGTACTGCAGGAAATACTGGTGGAAGGCGTAGCGGCTACCGTCGGGACGCTCGAAGAACACCGGATTCCAGATCGCCAAGACGTTGAGCAGCAACCCCTGGGTGGGGTCGGGCTGGAGATCGGTCATCGGAGTACCGACGTCCTGGCGGATGCCCCAGGAGTGGTCGCGCGTGGCCACCCACGCATCGGGACGCACCTCCGTGCGCCGCCCGCCCACCTCCACCCAACCGCTCGCCGCCCCCGTCTGGTGATAGCGAATCTGGTGCGCCCTGTGGCGAAAACCGGTCAGGATACGCCGGTCCTCGCGCTCCTCGAGCACGCAGGGAACGATCCCTTCGAACAGGATGTCGAACGCAATCGCCTGGACATCGTTGGGCTCCAGGCGTACGCGCACCGCGTGCAGCGGCTTCACCACCTCGTAGAGGATCGGCCCGACGGACACCGACTCCGGATCGCTGATCAGGGCACGGCTGGCACGCACGGTCCACTGCTCGACGCCGCGCGACACCCCGCCGTAGCCGTCGACCACATTGCGATTGATGTACTTGCCGAAGCCAAAGCCGACCTGCAGCGAGCCGTCGCGCGCCGCGGCCATGCCGCACACCTTCTCCGTCCACGAGTAGTCGCTCTGCGACACGGTGGCGAAGGTGTCGACGATCTGGTGGTTGAAGCCCTCATCCGAAGGCAGCAGCGGTCCAATCGTCCCCGACATGGCGGCTCAGTAGCGTGCGCTTCACCGGCTCCGGCTCATCTTCCGTGTGCAGCGGCCGGCAGCGGCCACGCGGCCAGCAGCGACGGTAGCTCGTCGAGCTGGTCGATTTGCACCGGTGCGCCGCGCAGGTCGCCAACGGCAACGAAGTGCGTCCCGGCGGCGCGCGCCGCCTCGAGGTCGGAGGTGCTGTCGCCGACGTATATCGCCTCGTGCGGCGCAATGCCGAAGTGCTCTACGCACTTCACGATCATGTCCGGAAAGGGCTTCGGCCGCGGCACATCGTGAACGCCCACGACAAGGTCGAGCAGCGGCGCAAGACCGAAGTGTTGCACCACACCGGAGACCGTGACACCGCGATTGGTCGCCATCGCCAGGCGATAGCACGCTTTGAGCGCGGCCAGGAGCTGGTGCAGCCCCGGTGCCGGTCGCATCCATCGATAGAACGGTCCGTAGTCCGTGTTGCGCGCCAGCGACCGGGCCTCCTCGATCAACGCCGGGCTGTCGCTGAAGAGCACCTCGAACAGCTGGCGCAACGAGAGGGCGTGCGCCAGACGCTCGCCCTCGGCATCCAGACACGGGCGCCCCAGCGCCGCCAGGACCGTATTGTAGTACTCGACGTTGGCGTGCCACGAGTCGAAGAGCACACCGTCGCAGTCGAAGATGATGGCGTGCAGCGGCGTATTCATCCCAACCTGCCACAGCCGGAACCGCCGTGGAACAGACGGGGCGAGGGGGAAGAGGGGGCGAGAGGGCGGTCTCTGTCTTTCCGCTCGGTCATCGGCCTGGTTAGCGACTTCACACGCGCATGCGGGATGTTTGGACTCTCCGGGTTGACGGTAATCGACCGACGGCTTGGCGCAACCACGAGATCCATGTCCTCCATCGGTACGCTACCCAGCAGCACCTCGTCTCCGAATACGAGCGCGCCAACGAAGCAGATTCTACCGTCGAACGCGACGCGTACCGGGCCAACGTAAGGCACCTTTCGCTTACGGCCATCTGCCACGCTGACTTCCCGCTCGGATTCGGTTTCCAACGCCAGCTGCAGCGCAATGTGCTCGGGAATGCAAAGCATGAGGGCGCCCGTGTCTGCCAAGGCTCGAACGCGCACAGGCTTGAGCTGCGGTTGCCGCGGGTTGCTCAGTTCAATTTCGGCAAAGACATGTCCCATCAGGTCTATTTTCTACCGCAGAGCGAACGCGAGCGCCAACCTGGCGAACTGGCCATCTCCCTGCGGTTCGATGCGCGGTGTTGACCAGCCACCCTTGCACGCTCGGACCGCGTAAGGCTAGGATCGCCAAACGCTCAGGAGGGAGGGAAGACGTGGCCAAGCAACTGCGTATCATTCCCGAGAGGTGTACCGGCTGCATTCAGTGTGAGCTCGCCTGCTCGTGGGTGCAGACCGGAACGTTTCAGCCAGCGCGCTCGCTCATCCGCGTGCACCTCTTCGACGACCAGGCCAGCTACGCTCCGTACACCTGCTTCCAGTGTGACGAGGCGTGGTGCATGACGGCCTGTCCGGTGAATGCGATCACCATTTCGCCGGTGGCGGCGAAGGCCGTGGTCCCGGATTGCTGCGTCGGCTGCGGACTCTGCGTCATTGCCTGTCCGTACGGCACGGTTTGGTACAGCCCCGACACGCACAAGGCAGTCAAGTGCGACCTGTGCGCCGGTGATCCCGCGTGCGTCGTGGCGTGCCCGACGGGAGCCATCGAGTATGTGGAGACGCCTGCGGCAGACTGGTTGGGGCCGTGGGCAGTGGACCTCAACAAGAGCTACGCGGGCATCCGCGCGGGAGCAGAACCATGATTGGCGGTTGGACCGGGACGATCCTGCGCGTGAACCTCACGCGCGGCACGATCAAGAAGGAACCGTTGCGCTCGGACTGGGCCCGCGATTACGTGGGCGGACGCGGCCTCGGGGCCCGCTACCTGTGGGAAGAGGGTGACCCCACCGTCGACCCGTTCAGCCCGAAGAACAGGCTGCTCTTCGTCACCGGACCGCTCACCGGCACGAACGCCTCCTGTGGCGCCCGCTACATGGTGGTCACCAAAGGTCCGTTGACCAGCACCATCACCACCTCGAACTCGGGTGGCCATTGGGGCGCGGAGCTGAAGTTCGCCGGCTACGATATGATCATCCTCGAAGGCCGCGCGCCGCGTCCCTGTTACCTCTGGATCCACAACGATCAGGTCGAGCTGCGCGACGCGGAGCACTTGTGGGGCAAAGGGGTGTGGGAAACGGAGGAAACGATTCGCGAAGAGTCCGGTGTCCCCGACGCCATCGTCGCCACGATCGGCCCCGCCGGTGAGAACCTGGTGCGCTTTGCGGCGATCCTGAACGACCTCCATCGAGCCGCCGGTCGCTCCGGCGTGGGCGCCGTGATGGGCTCGAAGCTGCTCAAAGCGATCGCCGTGCGTGGAACCGGGAGCGTGCGGGTTGCCGATCCGCGTACCTTCATGGCCGCCTCGTGGGCGATGAAGGCAAGACTCAAAGCCTCGGACGTGACGGCGGAAGGTCTGCCGACTTATGGGACGGAGGTGCTCGTCAACGTCATCAACGAGCACGGGGCGCTGCCCACGCGAAACCACCAGGTCACGGTCTTCGAGCACGCGGAGGAAATCAGTGGCGAGACCCTGACCGAAACCCGGCTGGTCGCCAACAAGGCCTGCTTTGCCTGCACCATCGCCTGCGGCCGCGTGAGCCAGATACCCGCCGAGGCAGCCGGGAGGTACATGGTCGCCACCCGCCCGCGTAACTGGAGGATCGCGGGGGAAGGCGTTGAGTACGAGAGCGCCTGGGCCATGGGCGCCGACTGCGGCGTGGGCGACCTCGACGCGCTGATCAAGGCGAACTGGCTGTGCAACGATCTGGGCCTCGACACGATCAGCTTTGGCGCTACCTTGGCGGCGGCGATGGAGCTGTACGAGAAGGGCGCCGTCGCGGACGAGCTCACCGGTATGCCGCTCCGCTTCGGCAGTGCCGAGGCCCTGTTGACCATGGCGGAGCGGACGGCGTACCGCCAGGGCTTCGGCGACCTGCTGGCGGAGGGCTCCCAGCGCCTCACCGCGCGCTTCGGCCACCCGGAGTTCTTCATGGGCGTCCGCGGCCAGGAGTTCCCCGCCTACGACAGCCGTGCGATTCAGGGCATGGGGCTCGGGTACGCCACCTCCAACCGCGGGGCCTGCCATCTCAAGGCGTACACCGTATCAGCGGAGATTCTCGGTATCCCGAAGAAGATGGACCCGCACACCACCGAGGGGAAGGCAGAGATCACCAAGATCTTCCAGGACGTGGCGTCAGCCGTCGACTCCACCGGACTTTGTGTGTTCCTGACGTTTGGCGTCGGGCTCGAAGAGATGTTGCCGCAGCTGGTGGCAGCGACCGGGGTGCCGTACACGATGGACCTGTTGACCCAGGCCGGTGAGCGCACATGGAACCTCGAGCGTTTGTGGAACGAACGCGCCGGCGTGGGTAAGAGCAGCGACACGCTGCCGAAGCGCATCCTCGAAGAGCCGATTCCCTCGGGTCCGGCGAAGGGGCAGGTCAACCGGCTCGGCGAAATGCTGCCGGAGTACTACCGCCTGCGCGGCTGGACCGAAGACGGCACCGTCACCGAAGCCAAGCGGCGTGAGCTGGGGCTCGCCTGAATGCGCGGCGGAATCCAGTACTCAAGCGACTCAGGAGCAGCAGCTCGCCTTACAATGAGTAAGCGGAGACGTCAGCCATGTCACATCACGTAATTCTCGGCGCCGGCCCCGCCGGCATCAACGCCATGGAGACCATTCGGCACACTGACCCCAACGCATCGATCACCCTCGTCTCCGACGAGCCCGCCTACGCGCGCATGGCGCTCCCCTATTTCATCACCGGGCAGATCGCGGCGCCCCAGCTCGCGACGGGGTCGGACGAGTACTTCGATCGTTTACGAGTGGACCGGCGCATCGGCCGGCGCGGGGCGAAAGTCGATTTCGGCGCCCACGCGGTGCAACTGGATAACGGCGAGCAACTCTCGTACGACTCGCTCCTGATTGCCACCGGTTCGTCCCCAGTGCGACCGCCGATCCCGGGAGCAGATGGCAAGCATGTCCACAATCTGTGGACCCTCGCCGACGCCAGCGCCCTGCTGGCGTCGACGCGGGCGAAGCGGCCATCGGCCGTTCTCGTCGGCGGCGGCTTCATCGGTCTGATCATTCTCAACGGCCTCCACAAGCTGGGCTGGAAACTCGCCGTGGTCGAGATCGAGGCGCACATCCTCCCGCGCATGCTCGACCGCCGGGCCGCGGAGGCGGCGGAAGCCTGGCTGCGGGACCGCGACATCGCCGTCTACACCGGCTGCGGCGTGCGCGAGATCAGCGGGGCCCGCAAGAAGACGGTCCACCTCTCGGACGGGCAGACACTGACATCAAACGTCATCGTTCTTTCCACCGGTATCCGTCCCAACCTCGACTTCCTCGCGGAATCGGGAGTGCGCATCGACCAGGGCATCGTGGTCGACGAACGCCTGCAGAGCAACCTCCCGGGCGTCTACGCGGCGGGCGACGTGGCCCAAGGACCGAACCTTCTCGGTGGCCCGCCGGTGATCCATGCGATTCAACCAACTGCTGTCGATCACGGCCGAGTCGCCGGGGCCAACATGGCGGGGCAGACGCGAACGTATCCGGGCAGTCTGGTCATGAACATCCTCGACCTCGCCGGCCTGCACTGCGCCAGCTTCGGACGCTGGCAGGACGACGGCGACACCACGGTCGTGTGGTCGGCATCGCGGTCGATCTATCGGAAGCTGGTGTGGGATGGCACACGGCTCACCGGCGGGATCATCGTCGGCCCGATCGAAGATACGACGATGTTGACGGACGTGGGCATGCTGAAGGGGCTCATCCAGGCGCGTGCTGAACTCGGCGAGTGGAGACACTACCTCCAGGAACGCCCATGGGATTTGCGGCGCGTCTACACCGCCAGCCAAGTCGCAACCCAGTTCCTGCCGCAGACGTCGATCGGCGTCCCCGCATCACCTCGCGGCTACCGCTTCAACAACCTCGGCCCAAGGACGGACCCTGGCCCTCATCATGCCGATCTCCTCGGCACTCGCCCCCCCGAGTTCGGGTCGCTACCGCGCACTCCGACGCCGGGGATACACAAGACGACGGGGGCGAAAGGGTGAAGGTAACCCTCCGACTCTTTGCCAACCTCCGTAAGAAGCTTCCGCCGGGATCGCCGCGCGGCTACTGCGAACTCGAACTCCCGGACCAAATGACGCTCGGCGACCTGCTCGCGCGGATGGACATCCCCCGCGCCAGCGCGCAGATGGTCCTGATCAATGGCGACCACGATCGCGATTTTTCTCGGCTACTGCGAGACAGGGACGTCGTCAGCATCTTTCCGCCGGTGGCAGGCGGGTGACGCACGCGCCGAAAGGTGCCGAATCGTAACCTGGGCGTCTACGGCGTCAGGCTGCCGGCGAACGGCCGCGCGGCGCGTGACCGCATGATCCCCTGGCTTTCCCGCAGCTCCGCCATGCTGGCGTTGTGGCCCGTGTAGCTCGCGGGCTGCCGGAGCATCCAGAGGATCCCTTCCGCTGGTACCTCGGTCGGCTCCCACGCGGAGTAGTCCGCACCCGGCAGGTTGTGCATGAACCCCTCCGATGCAACCGGCACGTCGATGCGGAACGTGTTCACGGATATCGCATACGGAACGAGTTGCTCCGCGGCGTCGATGGTGAGCCGTT